>ERZ791611.7-NODE-7-length-243273-cov-9.351360_pt1 | contig 243273 bp, 176 predicted proteins | sample MGYA00510275_ERZ791611 | MGnify/ENA primary metagenome ERZ791611 (study PRJEB30046, sample SAMN00791912) | human gut metagenome | study: EMG produced TPA metagenomics assembly of the A metagenome-wide association study of gut microbiota in type 2...
AACTCACTTAAATAATAACTATGGAAGTAGTAAATGCAATAGGAAGACGTAAAGCAGCAGTTGCTCGCGTATTCGTTAGCGAAGGAACGGGAAAGATAACTATCAACAAACGTGATCTTGCAAATTACTTTCCTTCTACAATCCTTCAGTTCATTGTTAAGCAGCCGCTTGCAAAGCTGAATGTTGAAGAACAATATGATATCAAGATCAACCTTGATGGTGGTGGATTCAAAGGTCAGTCAGAAGCTGCACGTTTGGCTATCGCTCGTGCTTTGATCAAGATTAATCCGGAAGATAAGTCTGCCTTGAGAGCAGAAGGATTCGTAACTCGCGATCCTCGTTCTGTTGAACGTAAGAAACCGGGTCAGCCAAAAGCTCGTAAGAGATTCCAGTTCAGCAAACGTTAATGTTATTTGTGAGTTTCTTACAAGGACAAAGCGTTTAGTATCTAAATTGTCGGGATTTCTTTTGCATGCAGACATGCCGGGGAACTACCTGATAGTTGAAAATTAAACAGAAAGTAAACGATTTAAAAAGAAAAAAATGTCAAGAGTTAATTTTGATCAGTTATTAGAAGCTGGTGTACACTTCGGACACTTAAAAAGAAAGTGGAATCCCGCTATGGCTCCTTATATCTTTATGGAGCGCAATGGTATTCATATCATTGATTTATATAAAACAGTTGCTAAAGTAGACGAAGCAGCAGAAGTAATGAAAAACCTGGCAAAACAGGGCAAGAAAGTACTTTTCGTTGCTACTAAAAAACAAGCAAAACAAGTTGTCGCTGATAAGGCTGCTTCAGTAGGTATGCCTTACGTTATCGAACGCTGGCCGGGTGGTATGTTGACTAACTTCCCGACTATCCGTAAAGCCATCAAAAAGATGACTACTATCGATAAGATGACAAAAGACGGTACATTTGATAACCTGTCAAAAAGAGAAAAACTTCAGATCACTCGTCAGCGTGCTAAGCTGGAAAAGACATTAGGTTCTATCGTAGACCTGACTCGTCTTCCGTCTGCTTTGTTCGTTGTTGACGTGATGAAAGAACATATCGCAGTTCGCGAAGCCAACCGTCTGGGTATCCCTGTTTTCGGTATGGTTGATACTAACTCAAACCCGAACAACATCGACTACGTGATCCCGGCTAACGACGACGCTACTAAATCAGTAGAAGTTATCTTAGGCGCTATCTGCGAAGCTATGAACGAAGGTTTGCAGGAACGCAAAGCTGAAAAGATCGATACAGAAGCAGCAGGTGAAGGCGAAGGCGCTAAAAGAGAACGCAAAGCTAAAGCTGCTGTAAAGAAAGAACGTACTAAGAAGGAAGACGAAGAAGCTTTGAACGCTAAAGTTGCCGACAAGTACGCTAAGGATATCGAAGAATAATTCAGTTGACAATTGCCGGTTGACAATTGACAATTAGAATATAAATACAATGGGCAATTGGCTTTTGACAGTAAGAGATTGTCAATAGGTAATTGTCCATTGTTCGTTAATAAAGAAGTAGAAAGAGTATAAACATTAAATAAGAAGGAAATAAGATTATGGCTGTAACTATGGCTGATATTACCAAGCTGCGCAAGATGAGTGGAGCTGGTATGATGGACTGCAAGAAAGCGTTGACCGAATCTGATGGCGACATCGAAAAGGCAATGGAAATTATCCGTAAAAAAGGACAGGCTATCGCCGCTAAGCGTTCAGACCGTGACGCTGCAGAAGGTTGTGTGTTAGCAAAGAAAGATGGCGGGTTCGCCGCTGTTATCGCTTTGAAATGCGAAACAGACTTTGTTGCTAAGAACGAAGATTTCGTTGCTTTGACTCAGGCTATCCTGGATGCTGCTGTGGCTAACAAATGTCAGACTTTGGATGAAGTAAAGGCTTTGCCTATGGGTAAAGGTACTATTCAGGACGCTGTTACTGACCGTAGCGGTATCACTGGCGAAAAGATGGAACTGGACGGTTATAATGTGGTAGAAGGTGCTTACACTACTGTTTATAACCATATGGGTAAAAATCAGCTTTGTACGATCGTTGCTTTCAACAAAGAATCAGAAGAAGCTGCTCACAACATCGCTATGCAGATCGCTGCCATGAATCCTATCGCTATCGATGAAGCTGGTGTTCCTGAATCAGTAAAAGAAGCTGAAATACAGGTGGCAATTGAAAAGACAAAGGCTGAACAGGTACAGAAGGCTGTTGAAGTTGCTTTGAAGAAGGCAGGTATCAATCCTTCACATGTAGATAGCGAAGACCATATGGAAAGCAATATGGCTAAGGGCTGGATTACTGCTGAAGACGTAGCTAAGGCTAAGGAAATTATCGCAACTGTTTCTGCTGAAAAAGCTGCTAATTTACCGGAACAAATGATTCAGAACATCGCTAAAGGTCGTCTTAGCAAATTCTTGAAAGAAGTTTGCTTGCTGAACCAAGAAGATATCATGGATGGCAAAAAGACTGTAAAAGAAACAATGAAGGAAGCAGATCCTGAATTGCAGATTCTTGCATTCAAACGCTTCACTTTGCGCGCTGAATAATTTTGCGTTAGCAGAATAAAATAAAAAAGGGGCTTCGATTATTTCGGAGTCCCTTTTTCTATATATAAAAGTTTACTTTCTCTTATTTCAGTTCAGCCAAAGCCTCTTTGATACGTTTGATGGCTTCCACGATGTTTTCATCGCTGGTAGCATAACTCATACGGATACATTCGGGAGCACCGAATGAAGTACCGCCTACGCAGGCAACGTGTGCCTTTTCCAGCAGATACATAGCCAGGTCGTCAGCATCTTTGATTGTGTTGTTTCCGTCAGCTTTACCATAATAGTAGCTACATTTCGGGAACAGGTAGAAAGCGCCTTCCGGCTTATTTACTTCGAATCCCGGAACTTCTTTAGCCAGATTAACGATCAGGTCACGACGGCGTTCGAATGCTTTACGCATTTCTTCAACCGGTTCCTGTGAGCCTGTGTAAGCAGCTTCGGCAGCTTTCTGGGAGACAGAGCAAGGACCTGAGGTGTATTGACCTTGTAATTTGTTTACAGCCTTCACGATCCATTCCGGTCCGGCAATGAAACCGATACGCCAGCCTGTCATTGCATATGCTTTGGATACGCCGTTTACAATAACGGTGCGATCTTTCATGCCGTCGACAGAAGCGATACTGTGGTGTTTGCCGATATAGTTGATGTGTTCGTAGATCTCGTCAGCAATAACGATGATATCCGGATGTTTTTTCAATACTTCTGCTAAACCAGCCAGTTCTTCTGCACTGTAAACAGAACCAGTCGGATTGGACGGAGAGCAGAGGATCAACGCCTTTGTCTTCGGTGTGATAGCAGCTTCCAGCTGTGCCGGAGTGATCTTGAAATCCTGTTCGATACCTGCTGTAACGATTACCGGTTTACCTTCAGCCAGTTTGACCATTTCAGGATAGCTTACCCAGAACGGTGCCGGAATGATAACTTCGTCTCCGGGATTAACCAACACCAGAATTGTGTTACAAACGGATTGTTTAGCTCCGTTCGCGCAGGAAATCTGTGTAGCTGCGTATTCCAACCCGTTTTCATTCTTCAGCTTGGTAACGATAGCATTGCGTAATGCCGGATAACCGGGAACCGGAGAGTAGCGAGAGAAATTGTCGTCTACCGCTTGCTTGGCTGCTTCCTTGATGTGATCAGGTGTGTTGAAATCAGGTTCTCCCACACTCAGGTTGATAACATCGATACCTTGTGCTTTGAGCTCATTGCTCTTCTGAGACATCGCCAACGTAGCGGAAGGCGATAAACTTGCTAAACGATCTGAAACTTGTGTCATAACACTGCTGTTTGTATAGGTTATTTTAAATAGTTGCGACAAAAGTAATTAATAATCGGATTCTTTGCAACAAATTGCTAATTATTTGATGTTATGGAGAACATGTCCCATACGCTCCTTTTTTGTCTTCATATAAAATTCATTATATTTGTTCGGAGTGACTTCGATAGGAACGTTTTCCACAATTGTTAAACCATAAGCTTCCAGGCCTACACGCTTGATCGGATTGTTTGTCATCAGGCGCATTTTGGTAATGCCGATGTGCTTCAGGATCTGTGCTCCGACGCCATAATCGCGTTCATCAGCCTGGTGTCCCAAATGCAGGTTGGCGTCTACCGTATCCAATCCTTCTTCCTGAAGTTTGTAAGCTTTCATTTTATCCATCAGGCCGATGCCGCGTCCTTCCTGGTTCAGGTAGACGATAGCTCCGCGTCCTTCTTTTTCAATCATTTGCATGGCTTTGTGCAACTGTTCGCCGCATTCGCAACGCATAGAACCGAAAATATCACCGGTTGCACAAGATGAATGTACGCGAACCAATACCGGTTCCTCTCCGGATATATCGCCTTTTATCAGAGCGATATGCTCCAATCCGTTACTTTTCTGTCGGAAAGGGATCAGGTGGAAATGACCGTACTGGGTCGGCATATCGACTTCTACACCTTTGTCAACAATGGACTCTGTTTTTAGGCGGTAGGCAATCAGATCCTTAATACAAATGATCTTGATATCGAACTTTTTAGCTACTTCCACTAATTGCGGCAGACGTGCCATTGTTCCGTCTTCATTGATGATCTCGATCAATGCCCCCGCAGGATAGAGGCCGGCCAGGCGGGCCAGGTCGACAGCTGCTTCGGTATGACCGGCACGACGGAGTACACCGCGTGAACGGGCTCGCAGCGGGTTCACATGTCCCGGACGTCCCAGGTCAGAAGGCTTTGTCTGTGTATCAGCCAGTGCACGGATCGTTTCGGCACGGTCGAACATGGATACACCGGTCGTGCAACCGCCACCCAGTTTATCGACAGTTACGGTGAACGGTGTCTCGAGCATAGAGGTGTTTCTGGCAACCTGCATATCCAGGTCCAGCTCCTGGCAACGTTCTTCGGTGATCGGGGCGCATAATACACCACGACCATATGTCATCATGAAATTTACTTTTTCGGGCGTTATCTTTTCCGCAGCAACAATGAAGTCCCCTTCGTTTTCACGATCTTCGTCGTCAACAACGATCAGGAATTTACCTTCACGAAAATCTTCGATTGCTTCTTCGATGGTGTTTAATTTGATCTCACTCATATCTGTTTTAATTTTTAATTTCTAAGTTCCGGATCATATCTTCCAATTCGCGGCTTGTTTTTTGTACTACTTGTATATCATGGCGTAATAATTTACGCTGGTATGTAGCAAGCAAATAGACCGGAAGTCCGATCGGGAAAAATATACCGAATGCCAGTCCGATCTTTCCGTTGAGATTTGCATTCAGTTGGTTGTATCCGCCGATAACAGGATAATCCATCAGTTTGTTTAGTACCAGATTCTGATCGGAGTTACCCAGTTCTTCAATGATACCTTCCATTTCTGTAGCCAGCTGTTCTGCCGTATGATCCTTTCCGCCTTGTTTCCAGAAAGTGAAATAGTTCAACCAACGTTTATGGCTTTTGAGATATTCGGCGCAGTTTTCCGCCAGCTTATCCAGGCGCGGCAACATAGCTGCATAGTCCGGATTAAAAATGATTACCTCTTTTTTCTCCACCTTACGTCCGGCCCGTTTACCAATAAAATTCTTTATGGCGTTCAGATAGGTGTCTGCATTCAATATGACACTGTCATTAACAGCCTTATAAGTCAGGAAAATCCCTAGTGGTGCCAGAATAGCGGAACTCAGCCACATTCCTTCCCAGGCTTCCCATATACCGTCGCGTGCCATTTTAAATCCGATATTGTCTATAATATAATAGAATATAAACAGGATTACGGAAATAACGACCGGCATTCCCAGTCCTCCCTTACGGATAATTGCTCCCAGTGGGGCACCGATAAAGAAGAAGACCATACAAGCGAAAGATAAGGTGAATTTCTTATGCCATTCAGTCAGGTGGCGGCGTACTTTGTAAGCCTCGTCTCCTAATGTTGCAGCTTTGAAATAATAATCGGCCTTTACACTTTCAATGTTTGATTTGGCACGGACCAATAAGGCGGCTTGCCCGCTTGGTGCTTCGGCTTTATACAAACTATCGAAATTGATTATTTTGACCGGTTCGTTTGATATTTTGGTGAGAGAATCAGCGTCGTTTGCTGTTGCAGTATTGCCGGTTCCCGTTTCTGCCTGTTGGGATAACTCCCTTTTGGGTTTGGAGAATGTCTTTTTATAAGACATGTCATACACATTTTTGGAATTGATCGCCTTGATGCTGTCGAGCCGTACGGTCATGGAGTCAATAGAGGTCTGTAAATCCTTCAGCTGCTTACCCATATATTGGTTTTGCATAAAAGATTCATCCGTGCGGGTGAAGTTTGCATCGAAATCTATCAGAATATCTTTGGTGCTGAATGTCTCCCTGCGGTAAGGAACAGCTGTTTTCCGGTTGTTACTGCCTGTCTGGCCTTCGGACAGGTTTTCAAACGACTCCCCATTGAAAAGGGATAAGACCAGAAACAGCTTGTCCGCAGATGTTTTCAGTCTGCCAGAGTCTGCAAGGATCACACGTGCGTTATTGAAACCTTTGGAATAGTCATAGATCATGACATCTTTCAGTAATCCGGTCTGATTGTTTTTTTCTTTTACATATACATTATATCCCGTAATTTCCCCATAGAATACACCTTCCGGAATATCCAGTTCCGGCGACTTCTGGCGCATGGAGTAGAGAAGGGAATATAGTTTCACCTGTACGACAGGCATTGCATTGTTCTGGAAAAAGAAAGCGCCGATACTGATAATCCCGATTGTGATGATCAACGGCCGCATGATATGTATCAGCGATACTCCGGCAGATTTCATCGCCAGCAATTCCAGGCGTTCGCCCAGGTTGCCGAAAGTCATCAGAGATGCAAGCAAAATGGCCAAAGGTAAAGCCATGGGGAGGAGGAATAAAGCAGCATAAAAAAACATTTCGCCGAGCACAGGAATCCCCAGTCCCTTTCCCACCATGTCGTCTATGTACCTCCAAAGGAACTGCATGAGTACAATAAACAGACAGATACCGAAGGTCATAATGAACAACGGCAGGAAAGTCTGCAGCATAAATGTATATAATCGTTTTATCTTCAACATTGCCTATCCGGGTTGACGGGGCAAAAGTAGTGTAAAAAACGATAAGAACATTACATAATTCTCTAAAACAACCTAAATCCCGAGTGTACGTTTCAATTCATAGACTTGTGAGTCCCATAAATTGATTGAATCTTTCTTTTCATCCGGCTCGGCAAAGTCGGTTATTTCAAGAGCAGTTGCTCCGGTAAGTTCAACCGTGTGAATTAAAAATTCGAAGTAAACATTATCTTCTTCCTCGTCTGTCCACCGGTAGCGGATACTAATTTCCGGTTTTACCGACAAAACTTCTGCCTCCTGCTCATCCCTGTTCCACTTAAAAACATACGTGTTGTCATTGATCGTTACGTCATCAGCAAACCAGGCAGACAATCCTGGAGGGGTAGTGAGGTGATTCCATAAACTTCGTCGCGAAACTTTATCGAAAATGTATTCGATATGAAACTTCTCTTTTTTCATCTTTCATACAATTATTTGCGCAGCAAGTTACTCAAAAGATTCATATTTCCCAATATTATTAGAGTAAAAAAGCATCTAATTTTTAACGCCTTAGCTGAAAGCCCTGAAAAATAAAAGATTTTTTTTCGCAAAAGTGTTGCATAATATAAAAATAACCTCTACTTTTGCAGCGTCAATAAGAAAAGTTGACGACATGATGGCGAGATAGCTCAGCTGGTTAGAGCGCATGATTCATAATCATGAGGTCCCCGGTTCAATCCCGGGTCTCGCTACTGAAAGGCTTACAAGAAATTGTAAGCCTTTTTTGTTTGTATCTCCTCTGTTTCTAATCTCTCCATTTAAGCTATTATCCGGATAAATCCTGCGAAATGTACTTTTTTTGAAAAAAATATTGCTAAAAAGTTTGGTGGAGTGATTTTTCTTGTATCTTTGTCATATAATAATAGTACAATGTTTCTATAATATAATATACATCTATATGATTAAGTTTTTATTGGATTATTCCAGCGGCGTACCGGTGTACCGTCAGATTATCGACCAGATCATATTTGGCATAGCATCCGGACAACTTAAATTAGGTGAACAGCTTCCTACAGTCAGGGCACTTGCTGTGGAACTGAAGGTAAACCTGAATACGGTATCCAAAGCGTATAAAGAATTGGAGATCAAAAATATTCTGGAGACTCAGCAAGGTACCGGCACTTTTATCAACAAAACAGAAAATGTGGTGTCGGAAAAGGAAAGGGAAGATAAGCTGAAAGAGATTTGCATGCAGTTTTCTTCCGTAGCGTTTAGTTATGGCTTTAATCTGGATGAAGTCATGCGGGAATTGAAAGACATTGAAACCTCTAAAAAATAATAGTTATGACAACAAATGTAATTAACAAGGGATGGTTTAATCCAATTTCTCTTACAGTATTGCTGGTATTGATTTCTGTATCGATCATTCTGTCTGTTTTACAGATTGTAAATGTTCAGGTCTTTGTGCTCTTAATCCTCTTTTCCGGATTATTGGCTACTTCTATCCGCATTGCCGACCAGTGGGAACGGGCAGTGGTGTTACGAATGGGTAAATTCAAAGGTTTAAGAGGTCCTGGTCCATTTATGATAATTCCTATTATTGACAGTGTCTCTGCTTATATCGACCAGCGTGTGAGGGTAAGCGCCTTTAAGGCAGAGCAGACCCTGACCAAAGATACGGTACCGGTGAATGTGGATGCTGTTGTGTACTGGACGGTTTGGGACGTTGAAAAAGCAGCTCTGGAAGTTCAGGAATATCAAAGAGCCATCGAGCATATTGCACAGACCGGTTTAAGAGATACGATCGGTAAACATGAATTATCTACTCTCTTGCAGGAACGTGATAAAATAGCCGAAGACTTGCAACATGTTCTGGATCGGAACACAAATCCCTGGGGAATCACTTGTCAAACCGTTGGTATTAACGACATCGCCATACCTCAGGACCTGGCCGACGCCATGAGTAAAGAGGCACAAGCTGAGCGTGAAAGAAGAGCACGCGTTATCCTGGGAACGGCGGAGACTGAAATTGCCGAAAAGTTTGAACTAGCCAGTCGAAAGTACACGGATAATCCGGTAGCCCTGCATCTCAGGGGAATGAATATGTTGTTTGAAGGCTTGAAAGAAAAAGGCTCTATGGTTATTGTCCCCAGTTCGGCGCTCGATTCCATGAACCTGGGTGCCATGGGAGGTTTGGTTTCGTTGGCAAAAAGCAACGAGGCGTTTGCACACGAATGATATTTGTCTTAAAAATAGCGATTATGCGAGTTTACCTTTTTATTCTAGTATTATGTTGCTGTTTATTAGCCTCATGTAGTTCGATTGGTTCCGGTTTTCCCCTCGAAGAAACATTGACACAGGAATTAATGCCTTTGCAGGGGATAACCAATCCTATGCTGGTAGAAATAAAGTCTCCTTTTCTTATTTTAAAAAATTGGAAGATGCATGATAGTATATTTCATATATATGATCTTACCAGCCATGAATTGAAATGGGTTTTTGGTACAGAAGGACAAGGGCCGGGAGAGTTTATATCTCCGTCATTATTTCAAACGCAGCTCCCGGGTATTCTTATAGGTGATTTTGGAAAAAATGAGGTTATTCGTTTCGATATAGATCGAAACGGACAACCTGTGTTCAAAGAATCCCAGAAACTGGTTTATGACAATGCCCTCTATGATGCTGCCTTTATTAATGATTCTTTATATATTGCAGATCCTAAGTATATGCTTATTCCCAGTCTGTATCTTTTAGCTAGGGGAGATTCATTGCCACGGAAGATATGGACATACAGAAATCCGAACATACTGGATTATTCGTTAGATCCTGATAAAGGTGAGGTATATGCGAGTGAAAACCATATTGTTTTTTGTTACAGTTATAAGAAGCAGATTGATTTTATGGATACTGCCTTTAACCTTGTCAAAAGAGTGAAATTTGAGTATGATGATCCGACTGATATTACAGGAGATAATTATGATGATGTCAAAATTAGTTATACTAGAGGATATTTAGGTAAGCGTTATTTCTATGCTATGTTTTTGGGAAGATCATGGAAGAAACATCGCGAAAATTTTACTAAGGGAACTTTTCTTGAAGTATTTGATTTGGACGGTAATCCAATAATCCGATATTATTTGGAAGGAAAGTGTCCGAGTAACTTTGCTGTGGACGAAGAAACTTTCACTCTTTATGGAGCAACAGAAGACGGAGAACCGGAAGATTATTTATTAATGTACAAATTAAAAGGACTGTCATAGTTTTATGAATATGTGCCATCGGCAGTGGGAAAGAATATTTTAAACCGGGTATAACCCTCTTCTGTCGACAGGCTGAATCGGCATCGATGGTTTGTCAGTACCTCTCTGACAAACATCAGGCCGATCCCCTGTCCGGATGATTTGGTGGTGAAGAAGGGGGTGAAAAGTTTTTGTTTGGCCTCCTCGCTTATTCCGGGACCATTGTCTTCTATGATAATGGATAAAGGGGAATGGTGGGTACTGATTTTTATCCTGCCGTTTTCCCCGATTGCCTCGTAAGCATTTTTGATGATATTGACCAGAACCTGTTCAAACTGGATGCCGTCTACGTGGATATATTGATCATTATCGGTCAGGGATAAAGACAATTCTATATTTCTTTGCCGGCATTCGATGCTGGTCAGTGAATACACCGAACGGGCCTGCTCATTCAGGGAGATCAGGGAAAAAGTCGGTTCGGGTATGCGGATAACCTGCGCCAGGTTACTGATAAAACTGGCCAGATGTCCGCAACGGTCGAAAGAGGCCTCGATAGCCGGCAACACATATTCCCATTTGTTGCTCCCGTCCTGCTTGAAAATATCGGCGACAACATTCAGCGTGGAACCGATCGCCCCGACCGAATTATTTACCTCGTGAGACATCATACGGATGATGCGTTCGTATGAATCTTTCTCTATTTTAAGCAGTTCATGCGTGATCTCTTCAATCAATATAAAAGGATGGTTGAATCCCTGGTCAATAAAAGACGAACGGATACAACGGTACACTTTGTTTACCGAATTGCGGACCATCATATCGTCGCCCTGTTTTAATTGCCCTAAAGCAGGGGCCAGTTCGAATGTGGAATCGTTGAAAGTCTTCCCTTTGATTTCTGAAATATCGGAAATGTTTAATAGTTTCAACCCCGAAGGGTTTACTTCTACGATCTGTTTATCAAAGTTCAGAATAATAATCCCCTGTGGCGATGCGTGGATAAGCAGGTCAAGGAACTGGTTTTTTTCGCGTACTGCCAGCCGTTCACTCCGTAACTGTGAGATCATCCGGTTGAAAATCCCGATCAGTTCGTTGGCATCTTTATTTTTGACCAGACGTAAATGGGTTGAGAAATCCTGGTCTTTGAGTAATTGCATTCCACTAAGCAGAATGTGATAGGGCTTGACCAGTTTATGATAGATAAAGGTCGCCAGCAGGAGCGATAAAATGGCAATGCACTGTATCACCCAGAAAGGAATCGGTTCATTCCGGAACAAAACGAACCCTATACCACTCGATATACAAGCGATAAAGGCCGTGATCGTCCAGAATATCCATTTCGATTTCATTCGGGAAGTTTAATGTCGTATTTTTCGAGGCGGCGGTATAAAGTCTGTCTGCTCAGTCCCAATGCCGCAGCTATCCTGGAATGATTGCAACCATACAATTCGACCGCTTTTTGTATCATGTTCCTTTCCACCATTTCCAGGGAGAGGATTGTATTCCCGCCGGCAGGTTGGCTGGCAGGAACTTCAATATATTGCTGTTTGAAATCAATATCTGTGATGACATCCTTTCCTGAGATAAGAATTGTTCGTTCCACCAGGTTTTTCAGCTCGCGGATATTTCCGTGGAAAGGCAGTTTTTTCAGATATCCGAATGCTTCCTGCGATATTTCCGCTTCAGGCAGATTGTTTTGTTCAGCCTGTTTGCGGGCAAAATATTCAACCAACAGGGGAATGTCTTCTGGACGTTCGCGTAAAGCCGGCATCTGTATGGTGATCAGGTTGATTCGGTAGAACAGGTCTTCGCGGAATGTACCTTGCGCCACCATCTCCGGGAGATTCTTGTTTGTCGCACAGATGATACGGGTATCCACCTGCCTGGGCTTGCTCTCGCCCAGCGGTTCGAAGGTCTGGTCCTGTAAAACTCTCAATAGTTTTACCTGGCAAACCAGATCCAGTTCCCCGATCTCATCCAGAAAGATCGTCCCTTTGTCCGCCAGCTCGAACCGTCCGGTCCGGTCGTGGCGGGCGTCGGTGAAGGCACCCTGTTTATGGCCGAACATTTCACTTTCGAACAGCGATTGAGAAATGCCTCCCAGATTGACTTTGACAAACGGTTTGCCTTGCCGGTTGCTGTTTTCGTGAATTGCTTCGGCAATCAGTTCCTTACCTGTGCCGCTTTCGCCGGTGATCAGCACAGGGGCATTCGTCTGGCTGATGCGTGAGATTGTATTTAAAACCTGTTGCAGAAGGGGAGATCTGCCGATGATCTTGTCAAAACGGTCCGTTCTTTCCGTTTTCCCGTTTTTCGGGTCCGGATTTTTTTCTTCGCTGTCCCTGAGTTGTATGGCTGTTTCTATTGTTTTCAGCAAAGCCAGGTTGTTCCACGGTTTCGTGATAAAATCGAAAGCACCGGCACGTATGCCTTGGACAGCGAGGTTGATGGAACCCCAGGCCGTGATCAGGATAACCGGGACTGCCGGGCAAAATACCCGTACTTTGGCAAGCAGTTCCAGTCCTTCTTCCCCGGTCGTTGTGTTGCTATAATTCATATCCATCAAGATCAATTGCGGACAGGTATGGCGCACGAAATCAATGGCCTCCTGCTGGTTTGCTGCCGTAGCTACCTCATATCCGGCCCGTTTCAAGACCAGTGTAAGCGAAGTCCGTACCGTTGTATCATCGTCACAGATAAGTATCATATTCGTTTATTATTTATCAAAGTTACAAATTTTATTCATCCCGTAGGGCCTCTGCCGGAGGAATCTTTGCGGCTTGTCGGGCCGGGTACCATACGGCTATCAGGGATATCGTTGCCAACAGACCGAAAGTCAATACATAGTTGATAAACTCCTGTTCCATTCCTATGCCTGCCTCCATTCTGTTGGAGATAGGGATGTCCAGCAATTCCAGTAACTCCGTCTGGTTGATGTTAAGGCAGATATTTACACCTACCACACTGGCGATAAATAATATCAGTAATGTCTCCCCGAAAATCATCTGTTTTACTCCCTGCCGGGTTGCCCCGAGTGCCAGCCGCAGACCGACTTCGCTCCGGCGTGTCTGTGTCCGGTACCAGAATGTCCCGATAATCCCCAGGAATATATTCAGGATCAGAAAAGTGGTGATGGCATATATCCCGTTCAGGTCGCCTGTCGGCCAGTTCATTTCTCTTGCATTTTTCGTCGATGAAAAGACGGAAGCCAGAAAATAAGGCCCCAGCATCAGTTGGTCACGCATTTCCCGGGTAAACCGTTCCGCAAAATCATTGTCGACTCCCGGACTCACACGGATATATATCTGCATATTCGCCAGATCATATTCTTTTTTATCCAGCGGTTGTATCATATTGCTGTAAAAAGAATCGAAGTAACTGTCTTTCATCTTATCGGCAGTTCCGATAATAGTGTAGACCGCCTTGTCATGGGTAGCGGTTAATTGTTTTACGTCGGATAGCGGTACAGCATATTCCGAAGAACCGAACTCCCCGTTCCGGCTGGGGGTGATCACGATCATCCTTGTTCCCGGTATTCCCCAATCGCTGAGTTCTTTGACTGTATTTTTTATTTTGAACACATCGAAGAAACTGTCGCTGACCCATCTCATCCGTAGGGTTACCATGTTGGCTGTGTCTTCATTAATATAATAACTGCTCATATAATTCGACCAGGCAAAAGGAGCACCCCATTTCGAAAAACTCACACTTTCCACTCCCGGATAGTTGTTTACACGATTCAGAAAAGTCATAGCCAGTGCTTGTTTGTCCGTCTCTTCCGTCGGCCCGTCTTCTGTCGGAAATGCGGCACTGTCTGCCGGCTTTCTCTGCATATTGATCTGATAGGTATGTTCTATGTCGAAACCATTCGGTTCAAAATAGCATTTTCCCATATAGAAAAGATAATCGACACAAAACCAGAGTACACAGAATACAAGTACATATTCCAGGGTGATCCACGCATTCGTTTTACGTTCGTTCCAGATGATTTTAAATATGTGGCGTATCATAATCAGTTATCATTTTGATTGAGTGAATTAATAATCTTCATCCGTGAAGCCCGGTAGGCCGGTATTCCCGCAGAAAGCAGGTTGATGACCAGGCAGACGGCAAATACCGCCAGCAGGACCGGAATGGAAATCAGCGTATTGACCGGTATTGTACTGCCGGACGGAATATCAAGCAGCCAGTCCCGCATCCGGAATACTATAACGTACGACAGGATCAGACCGATCACCCCACCGATCAGCGAAGTAATCAGGTTTTCAAAAAGCACCTGTATCAGGATCGTGTATCTTTTTGCACCGAACGCTTTCCGTATCCCGATTTCTTCCGTTCGTTTTTTCATGCGCGAAAGGCTTAGTCCTGAGAGGTTGATTGCCGGTATCAGCAAAAGTATCAGCAGGATGAAGATCATTTTCCTGTTCTGGATGGTGATCGATTTCGTAATATCCTCGACGCTGTTTCCCCGGATGTCTTTCTGATAGAATTGATTGTTCAACGGTCCTTTCATATAAAGCGTCCAGGGAGCATTCTCTGTGTTGTATTTTTTCTCCATGTTTCTCACCTCTGCGGTTATTGCCGCAAAATCGCTGGTTTTTTCAGCCATTATAACCACATCGAAATATAGGTTTTCTTTTTTCAGGGATGAATAGGGTACCCATAGATCTCCGTAAGCCCGTTTGAATACCGGCGATACATCCTTCACGATTCCTATGATCCGGTACGGTTTGAAGTTAACCAGAATCGTTTGTCCGAGTGCTGTTTCTCCTTTGAATGCTTTTTTTGCCAGCGTTTCAGAAACGACTGCGACAGATATTCCGGAATTAAATTCCCCTTCGTTGAACGGACGTCCCTTTATAAAAGAAAAAGAAAATATTTTCCAGTAAGTGGCATCGGTGAGCCTTTGGTCTGCACTTGTAATCTCGCTGGATCCTTCCCGGCTGACCAGTGTGGACGGACGTTTGGGATGTATTGATGTAACGGCCGAAACATATCGGGGAGTTTTCAACGGGTACAGGTAATCTTTTACGATATCATACGATAGACTGCCCGATTGCCAGCTGTTTTTTGTCGTGTCTTTTTTTACCTGGTAGTTGATATGTAAGGTTCGCTCCCTGTTTATTTCCGGTTGGGCGCTGATACCTTTTATTTCATCGGCCACGATGATTGTCATGATCATCATGATTGCCAGTGCCGTTCCTATAATTGCGATGGCGCTGATAAACTTGTTTTGTTTCAGCATCAGCAGCGCCTGTTTGAAATATATCCTGTACATAGTGGTTCCTTTATAAAATTATTCAACTCGTCTTCCATCGAAAAAACGGACAATGCGTTGCGTTGACTCGGCAATATGCTCGTCATGCGTGACCATTACTATGGTGGTACCATCCTCATTCAACTGAAACAGAAGTTCCATAATCTCCGAACCCATTTTACTATCCAGGTTTCCGGTTGGTTCATCCGCCAGAATGATCTGCGGATTCCCGACAATGGCCCGTGCCAAAGCTACACGCTGGCATTGTCCACCCGATAACTGTGTAGGTAAATGTCTCATCCGGTGTGATAGTCCTACCTTCTCCAATACTTTTTCAGCAGCTTCCCGTCGGCTTTTAGCTGTTGAATTACGGTAGAGCAGGGGCAGTTCTACGTTATCCAGTACATTCAGTGAATTGATCAGGTGAAAACTCTGAAAAACGAATCCCAGCATTTTGTTCCTGAACTCAGCCATTTCTCCGTCTTTCATCTGTGTGGTTTCCGTCTCGTTGATCAGGATTTTTCCCTGATCCGGCAGATCCAGCAATCCCATTAGATTGAGCAGGGTACTCTTTCCGCATCCCGATGGCCCCATAATAGAAAGAAACTCACCTTTTCTGACTGTGAGATTTACATTTTCAAGTGCTGTGGTCTCTACTTCCGTTGTGCGGTATACTTTTGTTATACCTTCCAGTTTGATTATTTCCATATTATCCTCAGTTTATCTGTCTCTATAGTAACAATGTATATGCCAAAACCCTATTGTGTTGAAAATGAGTGTTCGCTTTATGGGGAGAGTGTCCGAATACGGACAAATTTGTCCATAAACCGGAATAAAAAAAGCCCGCATTCTCAGATTGTCGTTTATAAACAACTTGAGAATGCGGGCTTATTAATTATGTAACCTCACGGTTATATTAATTAAGGTTTGCTTGCGGAATTAAGGGTTCACACAAGCAGAGTATAGGGTAAAATTTCACAAATTGTATTGTGTCTACAAATGTACTATGTTTAGTTGTATTTGTAGCATGTGTATTTCTATCATACGTGAGAGGCGTACCTGTCAATCTTTGCTTTGATTTATTGTGTGGCGGTAAACATGTCAATTGTGATCTGTTTGCCTATGCTGTGAATATAGGCAATGTAAATCAATGGTTTTGTTGTAAAAATTAACGCATGTGTTACTATCATAAAGGGCGGTAAAGCTATCACGGAGAATCGCATGTATGAAAAAAAACGGCGCACACGCGGAACTATCCGAATGTGCGCCCTTATGCATATAAAAAATTGAGGGTCAAATTTTAACCAATTGTAACATGCGTGATAACTGTACCCCAGTCAGCAACAACAATATTGCAATTATTTTTTGAGAGGTCAAAAGTGATTTCTGACTGTTCTCCTTCGTTTACAGACACTTTCTCTAAATTTTTGACATTTTTTGAAGAAAGGATCATGTTATCGTCTTTGTAAAGCTCTATAGTCACGTCGGAAGCCGGTAAAATAGCTGTGTTGTCAGCAACAACGTTACCTTTTGCGTCCATGGTTGCAGGGATGATATATTCAATTTCTTCGCCTGTCAATTCACCATTGTGATCAAAAGAAGCTTTTGTTTTCTTTACTTTGTAATAAAAATTACCTTCTCTGGAATCAAGCATTTTAATAACGCCTTTTGTAATCAGGGAAATAGAAGAAACTTTACGTTCGATTTTTAGAGTTTCAACACCAGCCTTGGTAGCAGTGTTCTTTAAAGTAATCTGTCCGTAGAATAAATCTCCCGGTAAAGCGGCTGCAACGCCGTTATTCTGCTTCAGGCTAACCTGTAGGTCGGAAATAATATTCACTTTGCTCATGGCGCTGATATTTTCGCTATCGGAAGAAAGACCTGCCCATGCAACAACTGTGATCTGTTTTGAACCCGGACAACTGATCTCAACCGGTTTTGCCTGTAGCAAATAAGTTTTGTCAAGAGACACTTGTGTGTAGTAGTCACCATTCTGATCAAAAACGAACAGAGTAGTCTGGTCTACGTCACCCTTAACGGTGATATCTTTGTTATCGGAATAAGCTTTCAGTACAACAGAGAAAGGAGCCTCGGTCTGAGAATCAGCGTTTTCGATTACACTTTCATCAATACCTGAGTAAGAAGAATCGCTATCAGCGGAACAACTAGTGAAAGAAATTGCTGCCATCAGTGTGCAAACAATAAACAAACAATTTGTGAAAATTCTACCCTTTTTCATGACCTTAATTTTTTATATGCTTAAATTACCCTATACTGTCCGAGAGATTTTCTATCCGGTTAAGACCCTCATCAAAACCTTTTGTCTCTCGTTGACATTGCAAATATAGATACAAAAACGATATGATTATCAAATGTATTGACAATAAAAGTTAAAACGATCAAGGAAGTTGCTGAAAGTATCACATTGAGTGGTGTAAAGCTCTCAAAAGGTGGTAAAAGCATCATTTTATACTCTTAAAATGAAAATGTATCAGATTAAAATATATTGGATGGCGTGATATGAATACATGTTATATGATAGGAATACAACCTGTGTGGGGCGGGGATTTGTTGATTTGGCGATGGCGTTGTTGGTTTTTCTATATAATAATGTGTATATCTGTTTTTTGGGGGGATATTTCTATTATTATCAAAAGTGAACTATCCTGTCCCCGTGCTTGACACGGGGCCGCAAGAGAACTGGCGGTATCAAAAGATATTATAGGAAACGGTCTGTGTCTTTGCGATCCCGTGTCAAGCACGGGAACGGGATAGCTCAATTCTTTCTAATATCTCTTCTTTTGGTGGGGATGGATTGAATGATATGGATTGGTTATTTTAAGAAGGGTGGTAAATCTGTCATGTGTGATATATTTACCGCTGTTGTTGATGTAAGTGTTGTAAATCAATGCTAATGTTGTAAAAATTAACATATGTATTACTCTCACAAGGAGTGGTAAGGCTATCATGGAGAATCGCATATATGAAAAAAAAGCGGCGCACACGCGGAACAATCCGGATGTACGCCTTTATGCATATAAAAAATTGAGGGTCAAATTTTAACCAATTGTAACATGCGTGATAACTGTACCCCAGTCAGCAACAACAATATTGCAATTATTTTTTGAGAGGTCAAAAGTGATTTCTGACTGTTCTCCTTCGTTTACAGACACTTTCTCTAAATTTTTGACATTTTTTGAAGAAAGGATCATGTTATCGTCTTTGTAAAGCTCTATAGTCACGTCGGAAGCCGGTAAAATAGCTGTGTTGTCAGCAACAACGTTACCTTTTGCGTCCATGGTTGCAGGGATGATATATTCAATTTCTTCGCCTGTCAATTCACCATTGTGATCAAAAGAAGCTTTTGTTTTCTTTACTTTGTAATAAAAATTACCTTCTCTGGAATCAAGCATTTTAATAACGCCTTTTGTAATCAGGGAAATAGAAGAAACTTTACGTTCGATTTTTAGAGTTTCAACACCAGCCTTGGTAGCAGTGTTCTTTAAAGTAATCTGTCCGTAGAATAAATCTCCCGGTAAAGCGGCTGCAACGCCGTTATTCTGCTTCAGGCTAACCTGTAGGTCGGAAATAATATTCACTTTGCTCATGGCGCTGATATTTTCGCTATCGGAAGAAAGACCTGCCCATGCAACAACTGTGATCTGTTTTGAACCCGGACAACTGATCTCAACCGGTTTTGCCTGTAGCAAATAAGTTTTGTCAAGAGACACTTGTGTGTAGTAGTCACCATTCTGATCAAAAACGAACAGAGTAGTCTGGTCTACGTCACCCTTAACGGTGATATCTTTGTTATCGGAATAAGCTTTCAGTACAACAGAGAAAGGAGCCTCGGTCTGAGAATCAGCGTTTTCGATTACACTTTCATCAATACCTGAGTAAGAAGAATCGCTATCAGCGGAACAACTAGTGAAAGAAATTGCTGCCATCAGTGTGCAAACAATAAACAAACAATTTGTGAAAATTCTACCCTTTTTCATGACCTTAATTTTTTATATGCTTAAAATTACCCTATACTCGAGAGATTATTTCCGGTTAAGACCCTCATCAAAACCTTTTCTCTCATCTTGATGTTGCAAATATAGAGACTAAAATGATATGTGTATCGTATAGTGAGATAATAAAAGTTAAAGCAATCAAAATAATCGCCGAAAATATCAAAACAAGTGGTGTGAATGTCTCAAATAGGTGGTGTAAGTGTCGTTTTAGCCCTCGAATCAGTTTCTGATATTACTGTATTTATATCTTATTTGATAGGAATAGCCTGTGTTTGTGATACGAATACACCCGCTTTTGCCCTGCCGGTTAGTAATAGTACTTATTTCTGTTCCGGTCAATCCCATTATTATGCTAAATATTACTGATAAGCTGGTTTGAATATCGGAAATCGTGCGAAAAAAATATGATAATCATTTCTTTTTACGCAAATAATCTTGCGTTGATGTTCGCAAAACGAAAATTTATTATCATCTTTGCATAGATGATTATACACAGTTATGAGGAGGGTTTACTGTTGGTTCTGAAATACTCGGGAGAAAATTATCTTAGAAATTAAAATATATATATCATTATGAATAATAGAACTTTGTTCAGGAAGTGGTCTGTCTTTCTTGCATGCTTTGCTTTTTGCGGTCAGCAGGCATTTGCAGCAGGAGGCTCCGCCAGCCCTTTGGAGATAACTGTTCTTGTAGTAGTCATTCTTTTGGCATTGTTGTTTGTCCTGGCGGCTTTTTATTTGAGAAAGATGTATGCCGGTTTTTCGAGCCAGTCCCAAAAGGCGGTAAAGGAAAAGGAGTTGCTTGCCCTGAACCAGATTGAGATTGAGCAAAAAAATAATGAGTTGGAAGCTGCTAAGAAGAAGTTGGAGGAGCAGAAGGAGGCTATCGAGTCCAAAGCGGCAGAACTCGAATCTGAGAGAAATGAACTGGAATCTCAATATAATGTATTGTCAACAGCGAATAAAGAGCTGGTTCAGAAACTTTCCACGCAGGAGACGATGATCTCTACGCTGAACAGCAATAAAAAAGACCTGGAGCAGTTGCTCGTCACCAAGATCAAGGAGAGTGATGCCATGCAGCGGGAGGTTGCCGACAGGCTTTCGGAAGCCGAGTCCCGTTTGAAGGATGCCGAAATGATCCACGATAACTTCTTTATCGAGACAATCCACGAAATGCGTACGCCTCTTTCACTGGTGCTCGGTTCATTGGCATTGGTGGTACAGAATAAGGATGAAGAAAAAGATATGTCCACCCAATTACTTTCGGCTTATCGTAATACGCTTGCTTTGCAGGACCTTGCCGACCAGTTGATCGGAACCCGTCGGGCAAACGATGTCGCCAATTACCTGCGCATCGCCCGTTACGACCTGGTGGAAATATCCCGGCAGATATGCGACCTGTTTGTAGACTGGGTTGCGATGAATAATGTTGATTTCCAGGTTAATACCCAGACGGCTAAGTTATGGATCTGGCTCGACCGCCGTAAAATGGAATATGCTTTACGTACATTATTATCTAATGCATTTAAGAATACATTTGTTTATGGCAAAGTCACGCTGGATATTTCAGTCGTCAGGAAAGACGGGAAAGCATATTGCTCTCTGTCCGTGCAGGATGAAGGACTGGATGAGAATGAAAGTGCTCGCCGCGGTTTGAAGCAGGTGCACGATATGGTGGATGACATCGGCGGATTTTATAGCAACGAAACGACTTCGTCGGGCACTGTCTATACATTATTAATACCGTTAGGCAAACAACACCTGATGGAACGCCGGGTGGAATTTGTAGAACCCGAAGCTGACCTGGTGAGATTGAACGACCGTCAGAAGGAAGATATTGCCGAATTTATTCAGGTTGTCCCGCAGAAAAAGCTCACCGGCAAGAAAATCCTTGTCATCGACGACAGCGACCAGATCCGTTGGTTCCTGAAACATGTCTTTACTAAGGAATATGAGATTCTCGAAGCCCGTAATGGAGAGGAGGGAATACAAGTTGCCTTTGCCAACAATCCGGACCTGATCCTTTGCGACGTGATGATGCCTGTGAAAGACGGTTTTCAAACCTGCAAGGAGTTGAAGGCCGATCCGCGCACTTCGCAGACACCGGTTGTCATGCTGACGGCGAAGGTGGAGAGCGAAGACATCATTGTCGGTCTCGAAGCCGGGGCGGACGATTATATCACCAAGCCGTTCGATGTGGAGATTCTTCGCAGCAAACTGAACAACCTGGTGAAACGCCGCGAACAATTGAAGCAATTCTTCACCAAGTCGCTGGCAGGAACAAGCGCACCGAATACGGATGAAAGCGATTCCGGCATACCGAGCAATCCGTTTATGGACCTGGTTGTTAAAAACATCGAGATGCATCTTGACGATTCCACCTTTGAGGCAAAGGTGCTCGCAGACTCATTAAACATGAGTCTGCCGACATTGTATCGTAAAATTAAGCAATTCTCTGATTGCAGTATCCTGGAACTGACCCGTACGATTCGTCTGAAAAAGGCCGCCGAGTTGATCCAGACGCAGCAGTATTCGGTGCAGGAAGTCGCAGAAATGGTCGGTTTCAACGACACGGCCACCTTCCGCAAACGTTTCACGGAACAATATGGAACGACGCCTTCGCAATACGGGCAACCGTAAGATCAGTATATATTATATTTACCTGAAAACCCGTTTTAAACGAGCACAAACTTTGTTTAAAACGGGTTTTTTCTCGTTTTAAACGAGATTTTTTGCATCATCGACCTTTAGAAGATGAATGTGTCGGTATTATTTTTTACCGTTTATAGCTTCCAACAAGAATTTGCCTGGTTTGAATTTTACGGTTGTTCTGGCCTTGATCCGTACCGGAGTGCCGGTCTTTGGATTACGTGCCATCCGGCTACTCTGCGGTCTGGGAATCAACGTTCCGAAGCCAATAAGGGCTATTTCTTCATTTTGGGACATTTTTTCAGTCACGATCTCCATATAGGATTCCAGGACTTTTTTTGCTTTTTGTTTGCTCAATCCGGACTTTTCAGCTAAAGCCTCAATGAGTTCTGCTCTGTTCATGGGTATTTATTTTAATGATTAATAATTCTGCAAAGCTAATGAAAACAAACTGTATAATAGAATGGTTCCGGCAAAAAATATAGATGTTTTTGACAAAATGATATTTAATGTGTCTTGTAGGTGGATTGTACGGAATGTAGCACGATATTGATTGTTTGCAGGCGATTGTAATAAGGTTATGTGTATCCGATGTGCTCTGTATATCGCGTGATAAGCGTCATAATATTCCATGTTAGTTGTGATTCTTGTTATAATGCTCGTTTAGGTGTCTTTTTTGTATGAATTTTGATAGTTGACTGCGGGTGAATATTTCTGTGCTTCCGGAAGGAAAATATGTTCCATAACACGTAATATAGCGCTTGAAAAATTCAAAAAACGGGATTATTCGTCTTTAATTAACAAAAAATTGCTTTAAAACGAAATGAAATTTTGCTGCAGTCAAATTTTATTTCGTTTTAAACGGATTTGAAATTCGTTTTAAATGAACTTTTTTTTGTTTGCAGAGAGTTGAAAAGTTAGTTGTTATCGGATGTTGTGTTAATAAATGTGTATTTTGTTTTTCTAAAAGGGAGAGATATGGCAATTTGAATGTTACTGAATTTGCTATATCTTTATCATAAAGTTGGAAAATGCGCTTTTGTTGCTGCAAAATGCTATTAAAGTCGTTGGATAATACCGAACCTATCTGTATTTACATTGGCATATTCCTTCATTATTCTTATCTTTGTATTGGTACTTAAAAACGACGGAAATATGGAAACAATGCCGATCAGAAAACTCCCGGTAGGGATACAGGATTTTACAAAATTGCGTGAAGAAAATTTTTTGTATGTTGATAAAACGGCTTTGGTCTATCGAATGGCTGTTTCCGGAAATCCTATATTCCTGAGTCGCCCGCGCCGTTTTGGCAAAAGCTTGCTGCTTTCGACGCTCGAAGCTTATTTCCTCGGACGAAAAGAGGTCTTCAAGGGACTCGCTATCGAGCAGTTGGAAAAGGATTGGAAAGTATATCCGGTGCTTCATCTGAGTCTGAATGCCCAGTATTACGAGGATAAACGGAGTCTCGAACAAGTGTTTGAAGTTCATTTTATTGAATGGGAAAAGCAATACGGTAAAACAGATAAAGAAGTGGGCTATGCCGGACGTTTCATGCAAATCATTCGTCAAGCCTGTGAGAAAACAGGGGAGAAAGTGGTCGTCCTGATCGACGAATACGATAAACCGCTCTTGCGTACATTATTTAATGATGATCTACAAGACGTTTACCGTGAAATGCTGACCGGCTTCTATACCGTACTGAAAGATGCCGACCGCTATCTGCGTTTTGTGTTTATCACCGGTGTAACGAAGTTCTCACAGTTGGGAGTCTTCAGTAACCTGAACCAACTGATGGACATTAGCATGAATCCGGTTTATGCCAATATTTGCGGTTTGACCCGCCAGGAGATTGAACATACCTTTACTCCGGATGTAAAAGCGGTTGGCGAAATGAATGGTTTAACCTTTGAGCAAACGATGAATGAACTGACACGCAGATACGACGGTTATCGTTTTACGCAGATCAAGACAGAAGGACTATATAATCCGTTTAGTATTTTGAATGTGTTTAGCAGTCGTGTATTTCAGAGTTACTGGTTTGCCACCGGCACGCCTACTATGTTGGTCGATATACTGAAAAAGACAGATTATGACCTTCGGAAACTGGATGGCATAGAAGTACCTGCTGCTGCACTGACCGATTACCGGATGGATTTTCATAACCCGGTACCGATCATTTACCAGAGTGGGTACCTGACGATTAAGGAGTACGACCTCCTAAAGAACTTCTATGTACTCGGTTATCCGAATGCCGAGGTAGAATATGGGTGGTTAAATTTCATTACTCCCTATTACACACCTATGTCGGAAGCGAATGCCCCGTTTTATATAGGAAAATTCTGGGATGAGTTGCGTGAAGGTGATGTCGACAGTTTTATGGAACGCCTTCGCGCCTTCTTTGCCGGTATGCCCTACGAACTGAACGACAAGACGGAACGTCATTATCAGGAGATTTTCTATATTGTCTTTAAGCTATTGGGGCAATATGTCGATGTCGAAGTGCGCAGTGCCCGTGGTCGTGCCGATGCCGTCGTAAAAACAACAGATTATATCTATGTATTCGAATTCAAACTGAACGGTTCGGTAGACGAAGCCCTCCGTCAGATCGACGACAGAGGCTATCTGATCCCTTACGCAGCCGATGGTCGTCAGTTAGTCAAAGTAGGCGCCTCCTTTAACAAAGAAGATCGTAATATCGGTGAATGGAAAGTCGTTGACAGTTGACAGTTAACAGATGACAGTTGATAACTTCAGAAATGAAACAAAAAATCAGCAAAGCTTTCCGGAAAGGCGAAACATTGCTGATTTATATAGTTCTGGATTATAATTCGTTTATCTCTTCTATGGACAGACCGGTACATTGGGCTATCGTTTCGATGCAGATTCCCTGCTTTTTAAAATTGGTTGCAATCAGACGTTGTCCTTCTGCAAGACCTTCTGCTTTCCCTTCTGCAAGACCTTCCGCTTTCCCTTCTGCTTTCCCTTCGATCCAGCCGGTTTTGATCACGCTGCGCTGATAACGCAGTGCTTCCATATCTGCATAATATTGTCGCCGGTCTTTCTCATTTAACTGGTCTATGCGCAGGCGTTCGCGAGCTTCCTGTAAGCCATGAGCCGTGCTGTTTTGGTCGATCTCGCCTGTTTTCAGGAAAGCGATCCATTCATCGAGCGGGGTTTTGGCCTGCTGGTTGAAACCGTCCACGCGTAATACGTAATATTCAGGAAAGATATCACCGGCTTCGTGGCGGACAAACTGCTCTTTCTGCCGGACAGAGAGTTGAAGAACGTCATTGTAATGGATACCTTTAAAGGTTGTTTTTCCATGATAGACATAATCTTTTCCCTGGCCTAACTCAAAATAAACGATGTTGATTGAATATACTTTACGGATAATACCATATTCCTGTCCTTCGTTGATATAATCGGTGATGGCCTTGGACGCTCCGTAGAGCATACGGTGGAAATAATCCAGTTCGCGGTTGTTCTGAACTTCAATGATGATAAGTTCGCCTTTACTGTCTTCAGCAAGCATGTCCACGCGGTTGAACTTATCCTCTGAGGTTTCTTTATTGCCTTCGCTTTCCAGCATTTTGACAATACGTATCTCTTGCCCCAGTAAAGTGGACAAAAAACCTTCCAGCACAACAAAGTTTGACTTATTACGCAAAAGGCGCTTGACGGCCCAATCAAAATGAACCAATGCAGAATGATTTTTCATAGTTATTCTTATTTTATATGTTACTTAGGCAAAGATAAGTGATTTTCTCATGCCAGAGTCCTCTTTCTCATTTAAAATCAATTTATTTCCGCGGCTGCTCAAAAAATCTCCTTCTTCCACCCTCAAAAGAGATTTTTACCCCTTTTTTGAGAGTCTTGCAGTTGTCTCTAAATGCTTCAAAAGACCCGTTGAAAAACATTTAGAGTTTTACCGCTGATATTCTTTTTGAAGATGATAGTTTTATCTATTAAGATAGAGAGAACCACCTATACCCCATCCTTTTCATAACAATTACTTTTGCTACATGAAAATAAGGTAAAATATAAATATCAAGGATAGGGTAAAGTCAATCCGAAATTATTAAATTATGGAGTATAATAAATTAATTACAAAACAAACCATTTTTCTGGCGTTGGCGATTGTAGCTCTGTTTGCTACAAGTTGCATAAAAGATAATTTGGATGAGTGTCCAGGGTTGACACTCAAAGTTGTGAATCAGAATAATGAAGATGTCACTCCACTGGGAGCAGTAACTTCTGCGACACTTTATGTGTTCGATGAAGATTTGAAATTACTCGAAACACGCAGTCTGGAGGAAGCTTTCATTAAGAACCGTCAAAACATACAATTGAGTTATCCGGCTGATACGAAGTTGCATTTGGTCGCTTGGGGTAACCTGACGGGAGAAAAGCAGGTCGTTCCTAATGCAAAAAGCGCAGAGGAATTGAATATCATGCTGAATTCTAATAATGGTGAAGCTCAGTCTCCGGATGATTTATTTTACGGCTTAAAGGAATTTATTATTGGAGCCGGAGGTAGCCAGGAAATTGTGATTGCCCCGAAAGTCGGACAGGTTACCATGCAAACCGAAGGACTGCAATATGCAATCGAAAAGAATCCGTCGTTTCGTTCTGCTTCTGTGTCCGGTTCTTCATCGGCTTATGAATTTCAGTTAAACCGTACATTGAGCGGCTATAATTATAAAGGCGAACAAATCGGTGAAAGCGTATATTATAAACCTGAAGGTGATTGGGATGAGACTGCCACCGAATGGGTAACGCCTGAACCTAGTAACGTTTGTGAAGGGCAAAATTTATCATGTTCTTTTATGGATGAAAATGGAGTATTACAGACAGTCGATGAATATGAACATTCGGACGGCACAGTTGGTCCGGTTGACATAAAAGTATATGAAAACATACTGATTCTGTTCAGATGGAACGACCAGGGTGCTTTCATCGGAGCCAAAGTAACTGTTACTCCCTGGGGAGTTGTGGAAGATAATCCTGATTTGAAACCTAAAAATTAATCAATCATGATAAATATGAATAAGATATTATATGCAGGATTCGCTTTATTGCTATGTGCTTCCTGCTCAAATGACAATGATCGGGATATAACTTCGCTACCGGAAGCAAAGATATCCTTGCAGGTGAAAGCCAGCGGAACGAACAAGAAAAGTCCCCTGAAAGCTGGTACAAAAGCTGGTACAGATGCAAACGAACTTGCGGGTGAAGCATACATTAATAATATAACTGCATTTGTGTTTAGCGAAGACGGTTCTCAACTGCTTTCTTCTGCTCCTTTTTATCAGGAAACAACCCCGGCTGACGGCGAGTTGACTATTCCGAATATTCCGGCACGTGCAGCAAAGGCACGGATCGTACTGGTCGGGAATGCAAACGGAGCTTTGAGTAATATTACCTCGTATGCAGGTCTTGAAGCTGCTCTTTGCCAACTATCGTCGCAAGAACAGGATAATCTGACCATGAGTAGCCGGGTGATCGAAACAGAGGAATCACTGGTAGCCGGTGATGAGAATTATATCGGTTATGAATCGATGGGCAAAAATAATATTAACGGAATATCTACTCCGTTGGAGTTGACTCGCCTGGCGGCTCGCCTGGACGTTGTCGGAATAAAGACAAATTTCACTCGTCCCGAATTGTTGGAGCGTACCGTTACAATCGAATCTATCACGGTTGATAACCAAAAGACGGCTTCACGTTTCTTTAGCTACGATTATTGGGGTGCCGTTGTTGCTGCCGGAAATTTAGGAACGAGTCCGTCCACCCCTATGGATCTGGTAGTCGACAACAATACATCGCTCAGTGAAATAGCTTACCGTACTTACGTGATGGAAAACGACGGAAGCGAGCAGCCGACCGAATTGCTCATCAAGGCAACCATCAGCGCCAAAGATCCTTATCAGGCCCGGACACGCGAATTCAGGGCCGTTATCAATGAAAAAGGGTTGTCGGCTTACGGACATAATTTCGTAAAACGTAACTACGTATATAAGATAATCATATCGTTTAACGATGACAGCTTTGAAGAAGAAGAATTATATGCATCGGTTGATATCAATATCATAGTTGCTGAATGGGATAGGGAAATTATTGAAATACCTGCTATTGATAACTAATTAAATATTCGGGTAAATCTCTCAAACGATGTTTGTAAATCTATCTATTTAATATGATATAGAATCACCCGCATTTTTTGAGACTTTTGCCAATCTGATAATAATGAAACCTCCTCTACATTTGCAATGTCAAACAAAACAAAGAAGTTCCAACATTCTTTTAGTGTAGGGTAAACTAATAATAAAATATATCAACAATTTAAACATTTTATATTATGAAGATCAAGAATTTGTTTATTATGTCATTGGCAGCGTTTTCGCTGGTGGCTTGTTCTAATGATGGAGATGTGACTCCTAAAACTTCTAATGTAGTAGTGAATCTGGCTAGCGCGGCTCTTGAAACAAAAGCCATGACAAAGGCTGAAGATTTCTCATCACAAGCGCTTCAAAGTTTGACAGTTGAAAAAGCGATCACTTCAGGTTCATTGTATGTTTTCGAAAACGATGTTCTTATAACAAAAGTAGGTATAACCGGAAATTCAGTTTCAATTCCTAATCTAACTGTCGGTAATACATATAGTTTTGCGGCAGTTGTTAATAACACTGCTACTACGGCAATAACGAAAGCCGGTTTGAAAGAAGAAGTGATAGCATTAAGTGGAAAAGCTTCCGGTAATTTTGTTATGTATGGTGAAAACTCAACTAATCTGACAGTGCAGGAAGTACCAGAGGGAGGTCCGAATCCTAATAATGTATCCATCGAAGTAAAACGAGTTTTGTCCGGTGTACAATTGGTTTCTATTAAAACTAATTTTGGTGAAAATGTTCCTTTGTTCGCAAAAGAAGGTACAGCTGTTGTTAAATCAATGCAGTTGCTTGAGACAAACCCGACATCACGATTAGATGGAGGTGTGATTGCTGCTGAATCTGGTAAAATAGAAGGTGTTGGTGCTACATTGAACCTTCCGTTCACAAAGAGCGAGACAGGTGTAACTGTTGGAGATAACAATGCTCTTCGTGCATATTGCTGCCCGGGTACGATAAAGTATGTTGTATTGAATGTTACTTATACTTATAAAGGAACGGATTATAATAGAGCATATAACATTACTACATTAAGTAATCTTGACGGAGGTTTACTTGGTAATTATTTGTATGGTTTGAAGGTTACATTGTCTGGTGCCGGTTCTGATGCTGGTGGTGATCCAGATAAATTCGAGTCTGCAAGTGCTACTTTGAGTGTTGCCAACTGGTCAAATGGTCAGATTCATGATGTTCCTAACCAAGAGAATTAATAGAATAATACTTCCTATAACAAAGAAGCCCTGTCAACCCTCTTGACAGGGCTTTTTTCTTCAAGAAGCTTTGGCAATCCGATTTTTTCGCCATCTTTTTCTCAAGAAGCTCCGACAATCGGTTTTTTCTCCCTTCTTTTCTTAGGGAAGCCTTAAAAATCCGATTTTCCCTCCCAATAAATTAGAATATCCACTGTCAATCGCTTACCTTTATTGCTCTCTGGAAAAAATAAAGTATTCATCCTAATTTAATGCACATGAAAAAAATTACGACACTAAATTTAAACATTCTTCATGTAGAAGAAAGTTTCGGCTACCTTAAACTGGTCAGTGCGGAAACTCCTTTACTGAATCCCGGAGGCGGAGGCGACCGCCCGGAAATTGAATCAGCCCGCTGATTCCCGCCAATAGAAGAAAAAAAGGAGGACAATGCATTAAAAAACATTGTATTCCTTTGTTGTTTTGACGCTTCGACCTTTGTAAATCTATCTCTGGTTAGGGGTGTAACTATCAATTTTCACTACTTTTCCACATTGCCACTTTTACCCCTTAAACATGAGATTCTGACCTATCCCCACTTATTTCGGCATACCCTACATTTGCAATATAAAATTGAACGAGAAAGTAAATAAAGCAATAAAATATAGGGTCATGAAATTACAGAATATCTTCGCATTAATCGTTACATTGATTGGTTTCGCAGCTTGTACTTCCGAAAGCGAACTACTTGATACTCCTGTAGAGAACAGTGATTTAGTTCCGGTAACAATAAGTTTAGGTTCCATACAGACAAAAGCTTCTGTTGATTTGGATGCTCAGGAAGGGAATATAGAAAATGCAGTAATCGGTATTTTCGATAGTAAAGGAATTCCTACAACTGCTCCGATCGTTTTAAAAAATGGTGCAAACACTGGCACTACCCGTCTTCCGCTAGTCAAATCTAACGCCTATGCATTTGTAAATATATCGGATGAAGATATAGTTGCATTACAAGCAATCAGTAGTGAGGTTGAATTTAAAGAATATGGAATCAAAAAATTATTAACCCAGAATGCTGCTGCTTTGCCAAAGTACGGAACGAATACAAATTTTACTCCGACAGAAAATGGAAATATTGCGATCGATGTGCACCAGTTGACAGCACGTTTGGATGTATCGGTCAATGTGATTGTAACAGAAAATGGCGAAGGTGATGTAACTGCTCAACATCCTGAAATAGCATTATCGGAAGCTTCTGTTTCATGGACAAATATCTTGGATAAAGATCAAAATACAACATCTGGTATTGACGGCTCATTCACAACAAATATTGCAGGTACTAGCTATAATGTAATCAACAGAGCTTATTCTTATCCGGGAGCAAGGCCGACTTTATCTTTGAAGGGCAAAGTTAATGGTAAAGATTTTACACGTACACACACAATGAAAGATGCTCTGGATGCTGATAATGTATATTTACTTAAAGCTACCGTAAAATATGACTTGACAACAAAAACCGTAACTGATTTCACTTATGAAATAGTGAAAGCCTCGTCGGTCGAAGTAAATGTTCCGTCTTTCAATTAAATAAGATATAGGGTAAGTTTTTAAATATAAAATAGTAGAAGTCATGAAAAAATATAATGTGAAATTTTTAAGTTTCCTGATCGGCTGTTTATTCTTCTCTTCCTGTTCAAACGAAGAAGAAGTAGGAGGCGATAGCGATAAGCCGGTCTCAATCAGTATCTCCTTCGAAGCTCCGGAAGTAGATCAGATCGTTACAAAAAGTGTGAATGATTACACCTTGATTGATGGTATTTATCTATTTATATTTGATAAAGGTGGACAGATTGAAGGGGATGGTCCACTGTTTTACGAAATAAACACATCTGCATCAACTGGAACGATAGCATCAAAAATCCCTACCGCAACAGGAGATCATTATATTTACGCAATAGCAAATGCAGACGCAAGTTTTGCTTCTATTAAGGATTTGGATAAAGTAACAACTAGAAACGAACTGTTGGCTAAAAAGGCCGAACTCACTGGAAACTTATTAATGACCGGTAATTTAATCCCGATGGTCGGTTGCGTTTCGGGTAGTACCGACGGTTTAATCGATATTACTAAGAATGCCTCCTATAAAGTTCAATTGGAAAGAATAATATCTTCGGTTAAGTTTAAAGTTTCATGTACCAAGTCGGGTGCAACTTTCGACCTGAAATCTTACGAGGTGGTTAACGTGCCGCAAACTTCAACCCTTTTTGGGGAGAATAAAGGAAGTGATACCGATTTCTGGCCCGGTGGAACCATAACGAATGATAAAGACAACAGCCAGTCATTCGAATTCGGTCTTTTTGAAAATCGTTACACAACAACCGGAATAACAACTTATGAGGATCGCGAAAAAAAGGTCGATCATTCTGCCGTAGGTAAAGATATTCAATTTGAATCGGCTCCTAAATATGCAACTTACGTTATACTGAAAGGTCTCTATAAGGGAGACTCCGATAAAGGAAATGTATCCGCCGATGCGACTTATTATGTTCATCTGGGAAATACCAATAATAGTAATTATAATAATTTTGAAAATATCCGCAACACCGAATATACATATAAAATATCTATTGAAGGTGTAGATAAATTGATCGTTGAGGTAGAAGATTCTAGCAAGCCTTATGACCGGGGCGACGGAACAATCAGCTTTACGGCTGGAACCTTTGATGTGGATGCACACTATGAGTTTTTTAATATCACTATACCTAAAGGTGAAGAATATGTGAGAGAAAATGGTGAAGAGTTACCAGATTGGATTTCTTTTAGAATTTTTGATCAGAATAGTAACACAACCCAAGCATTAACACCAGGTGAAGAAGGAAAATGGGCAACTGTAATGAAGTATAAAACATCGGATGATACTTATAATAGTAAATTAATTACTACGATGAAACAACTTAATGAAGAGTTGAAATCTCATTTTGCTAATACTAGGTCAGAAGAAGTTACATTAACGTGTTATGTCGCAGAAAATATGTCTGATAACTTTCGTGAATGTATAATTTTCAGATCGAAATCCTCAGGAAATGGTAGTACATTACTGAAAGACGGAATTAAAATCCGCCAGAATTATGGTCGTAAATTCTTTGATAACGATGGCGGGTATATGCTCGAAGTACTTAATGAAACCGGTGCGTTGACTGACTATGGTATAAACGCAACAACGAATAAGAAAAATTCATCAGACGATGATGGATTGAAGAATATGAAAGCAGAGGTAGGAATTGATGTAACTTGGCCTGCAATTAGCCAAATGAAAAAGATTTACGCTGCCTGTATGGCTAGAAACCGGGATGAAAACGGAAATGGTGTAATTGACGATGATGAAATGAAATGGTATTTGCCTGCAATAAACCAATATATCGGTATGTGGATTGGGGCTGAGCCTTTGAAGGAGGCTCGTTTATATAAGCTTGAATCAGGAGCCAAGATGCATTTTGTGAGTAATTCTTATAAGGTTCAGGATAATGTTGAGAGTCGAAATATTTTATGGGGTGAGGAAGGCTCTTCGATAGGTGCGATGTCTGCCAAGGGCGCTGGTAATAATGATAAATTTCAACTTCGTTGTATTAGGAATTTTGGAAATAAACCGAATAGTAAGTATTATTCAGAGAAGAATAAAATTATTACAATGCTTATAGATAATACAGCTTACAGAAATAAGCAGGTAACAGGTGAGTTAAGTCGTAGTGGAGGGCATATGGCACCAGATAATCTGCTTTATAAATCATTTGAATATTCTGATGAAAATGGAAGTGGTACTTTAAAAATTACAGGTCAAAATGACAAAGCTGACAAGAATAGATCTATTTGTTCTGAGAAAGGTAATGGTTGGCGTTTACCCAATCAGCGTGAACTTTCAATGATGAGGGTAGCCGGATTAACGAATAAGCGTCTTATTTCTCGCACATATTCAACGTTTGAACCTTCCCGTGCATTTTATTATGCTCAAGGTAATTTAGCATTATCTAATCCTAATAATATAGGTATAGGTAGTTATGTTCTTTGCGTTCGTGATAAGTAAAATATAGGCACTATACAAAATGATAGCAGTGCCTTTCAAACCGACTTTCCTTTCGTTGTAAACGGGGATAGTCGGTTGAGTTTATAAAACCGCAAGAAATAATCAAAACCGAAATCTGAAAAGTTATCAGTAAAATATGTACTGATTTCCCTGTATTTTTCAATAGTTTTTTGTTGTAGTCCTTTCCAAATTTGGGGTATTAAAGTGCAATTGAATGAAAAAAGTGCCCGAATGTTCCCGAATAGTCCTGTATCCTTCCGTAGGTTCCCTTGGCCCCTGACCGGTGTCCTATCTTTGTAACATCATCAAGAAACAAAGGTCTGACGGTGTTTGGATGAAAAACGGTTACGATTAGGAACATATATGGCAGTAAACCGATTTATTCCTATTTAAACCTTCTTATCCCGCACTAAACCGCTTTATCCCGTTTTCGTCGGAACAGCCTGCCGTACCTTTGTTTCGTAATCATAAAACAATAATAGTATGGCATTAAAGTATGTAGTCAAGAAAACTGTTTTCGGTTTCGATCAAACCAAGACAGAGAAGTATGTAGCCCGTCCTCTGCTGGCCGGTACAGTGAATTATCCCGAGCTTTATGAACAGGCCGCCAAACGTTGTATGGGAGTGTCGAACAGTATGATAAGAATGGTTATCGACGATTTGATCGAGGTGTTGGAATGGAATCTGCTCAATCACATGTCGGTGAAGTTGGATGATTTCGGGACGTTTCGTCCGGGACTCGGATGTAAGCCTCAGAGTGAGGAAAAGGATGTGAATGCAGATGTTTTGTGCCGTCGCAAAATAATCTTTACCACAAGCGGAAATTTCAAAAGGATACTGGATAATGCAAGTGTCCGGAAGTCCGAAAAACGATGAATTTGTAGTCTCTTTTTTAATAATCATTTAATAACAAATCAGTATGGCATTAAAGTATGTAGTTAAGAAAACTGTTTTCGGGTTTGATAAAACCAAGGCAGTGAAGTATGTAGCCCGTCCATTGTTGGCAGGTACGGTAGATTATTCCGCTCTTTGCGATCAGGTAACCAAAGTGGGGATGGCACCGCGTGGTGTAGTGAAAATGGTGACCGATGGTCTGATCGATGCGATCATGTGGAATCTGGAAAATCATTTGTCGGTGAAGCTGGGTGATTTCGGGACGTTCCGTCCTGCTTTCGGCAGCAAGAGCCAGGATACGGAAGAGGCTGTAAATGCCGAGGTTTTGCGCCATCGTAAAATCATCTTTACTCCGGGTTCTTATTTCAAGGGGATGTTGAGTGATGTAAGCATCCAGAAGTTCGAAATTCCCAAAACTGATGAAACCGGTTCGGGCAGTAGCGAAGGCGGTGGTTCCGACCGTCCGGAAATCGAATAGGAACTATTCTTTTTCTGATTAACAAAGCAGGCACGGACCGGATAACGGGGGCGTGCCTGTTTTGTTTTAGTAAATATTTATGTGTCTCATACATTCCTATTCGAAAAAAATCACCATATTTGCAGTATGAGCAATTGGGAAAAACAGCAGGAAGTAAAGAAAGAAGGACGGGAAAGGGACAGATCTCGTAGAGAGACATTGGGAAAATATTTTTACGATCTGTCGAAGTTGATGTTTGCTGCAATTGTTTTGGGTGAAATGCTTATTCTTCAAAAGGATATGAGTGATTCTATTAGTTGGCTCATGATTTTGTTTGGTGGCTTGCTAACTTATTTGTTGGCGTGGATTGGAAATAAAATATTAAAATAGATTGTTATGACTGGATTAACATGGTTTTTTGTAGTAGGTTGTGTCGTTGCCGGTGCTTTTTTAGCTTGGCTTTATACCAAGCCCGGCAAAAAATGGCTTGAGAATTTGTAACGAAATTTTCTTTTTACATAGAATAGATTTGCTTTTGAGCAAATGACAAACAGTAAAAAAACTCCGGGAAATACTCGTAACACGTTATTTTCCGGAGTTTTTTGTCTTTTCTATATTTGTAAAGTTTCTGCAAAAAACTGAAAGTGCAGTGGCTTTTACAGTTGTTTTCTGGAAGGGAAACTATTTATACCAAGCGCAGAGTCTTAATTCTATTACTAATGTCTTTCAGTGCTGTCTCCAATGTTATAAGTTCCTCTTCTGTGAAACGGCAAACTTTTCCGCGAATTTTATTGCCATTCAAACGCTGATAAAACCAGGAAGAAGATTTACCAAAGTAATTTTTTGCTAAGTTGGATACAGACAAATAAGGCAATACCGGTTCCAAGCGTTCCCGGATTGTGAGTTGTTCCTTGATATCTTTTATTTCCCAATGAATATTATTAAAATCTTTTTGTACACCGGCAGTGAGTTGTTCCGTTTCTTCTTTAGTCATATTATCCAATAATTCTGATATCTGCTGGTCAATGACGTGGCGATCGGAATCGGAACTCTGTTTCCATAATTCCTTTAATTCAAAAAAACGAGTCACTTTATCCATTTTTCATTATATTAAAAAATTATACATCAAAAGGATATCTCCCTCTCTGGCCATGAGAGGGAGAACCTTTTTGGTTAATAATACTTTCCAAGTTCCTTGAGTTCTCGTTCAAGTCTCTTGATTTCTTTATCAACCACCGCTTTCATAAATTTACTTTTAGTCGTCAATTCATGATACTTGCGGAGATAAAAGAGAAGATCTTTCTCAACCTCTTCTATCCGGGCCTTTAGCCCATCGTTACTATGCATAGAACGCTTGTCTTAACGACAATACAAAGATAATAAAAATATTATCAGATGAAATTTTCATGATAATATTTTTATTATCAATTATTGGTGCTTTATGTCTTTTTCTCTGATTTGTGTTATAGTATGGCTATTTCTTTGAGAGAAAGTCCGGTATATTGGCTGATTGTTTGCGGATCCAAGCCTTTGGCTTTCATGTTAAATGCTATAGCCTTAGTGGCTTTTAGGCTACCCTGTTCAATTCCTTGTTCAATTCCTTCTTCCTTGGCAGCGCTTAGGACGTCGTTTTGGATCATTATATTTTCTAAGTGACGGTCGTAGGCTTGACGTTCCTGAGGGGGCATATCGTAATAGCGAAGTTTTTCGCGCGCTTCGGGAAGTCCCGGGGCTTTGGCTTCGGAGGATATTTTCCCGGTTTTCAGGTAAGTGATCCATTCTTCTAAAGGAGTTACGGCAAGTTTATTGAATTCGTTGACGCGTATCAGATAGTATTCAGGGAAAATTTTATCCGGTGTTTTTCTGATGATGGCATTCTTTTCTTTTATACTGATTTCGAGTTCATCATGGGTGTTGAGTCCGCAGAAGCGTGAAGAACCCTTGTAAATATAGTCTTCTCCTTTTCCCATATCGAAATAGATGATACTGATGGAATAGATTTTTTTTATGGATGAGTACGAGTCTCCTATATTAATATGTTCGGTAATTGCTTTCGCTACCCCGTAAAGAATGCGTTCAAGATAATAAATCTCATGTGTGTTTTGTATCTCAATGATGATGATATCGCCTTTACTGTTCTTTGCTTTGATATCGACACGGTTGAATTTATCACTCTCGTCTTCCATGTTTGCTTCACTTTCGAGAATTTCCATGATATGAATATCTTCTTCCAGAAGAGTTTTGAGGAATCCTTCGAGTACGTCGAAATTCGCATTGTTGCGTAAGAGCCTTTTTGCGGCCCAATCGAATCGGATGTAATTTTCTTCTTTCATAGTTGTATAATATATTGATATTTATAATTATACAAATATACGACATTCTTGGAATACCATTCGCGAAAGTCACTGCTTTTTGAGAATGAAATCCAAGAAAATCGCAACTTTCCCAGATTATGTTTTGTCGGTATTTCTATCCGTAGAGGCGAGGTGAGGTGGTGTTTCTATCAAAACCGGCTAATTTGGTAGAAACACCCTATTAACTTGAAAGACTTGCCTATTATTTGGAATAAAGTAAATAACTACTTTTGTAAACGTTGAAAATCTTTCTTTTTAATTAGATTTGCAGGGTAAATGAAATTATAATAATAATGTATATGAAAAAAGTACTTTTCCTCTTTTTGCTTTTGGCAGGTATGACGAATGTCTATGGACAGAAGTTTGCGGTGAAGTCTAACTTGCTTTACGATGCTACTGCTACCATTAACCTGGGAGTAGAGGTCGGATTGAGCAAAAAGTGGTCGCTGGATTTGTCCGGTAACTATAACGGCTGGATGCTGGGAGACGAAGCTCGTTTTAAACATTGGCTGGTACAGCCGGAAGCACGTTATTGGCTGTGCGAGAAATTTAACGGACATTTCTTCGGTGTGCATGCTCATTATGCTGATTATAATGTGGGTGGTCTGAAGATTCTGGGTGAAAATATGGAAAATCACCGTTATCAGGGACATCTGTATGGGGCAGGTCTGTCGTATGGTTATCAGTGGTTGCTGAGTAACCGGTGGAGTATGGAAGCTGTGATCGGTGTGGGTTGGGCGCATTTGGAGGACGACAAGTATCCGTGTGCTGTTTGCGGCTCTATAGAGAAAAGCCGTACCAAGGATTATTTCGGCGTGACAAAAGCCGCTCTTTCCTTTATTTATTTCTTTAAATGATCGGGACAATGAAAAACAGAAAGAATATCTATATAGCAGCCGCTTTGTTGGTGGCCGGTGTGGTTCCAACAGGAGCACAAACGGGAAACAGTCCGATCAGTGTCGCTTGCAACGACCTGATGCAGAAAGGGGATTCACTTTATATCGATGCAACAATCCGGGTGAAGGGTGACCTGATCGAATCGCGTAAGTCATTGACATTGACTCCACTGTTGGAAAGTGCAGAACAGAAAGAAGGACTTCCTTCCATATTGCTGAACGGAAAAAATCGTGCAAAAGTTTATAAACGTGAAGTCGCGTTGAAGAACTTGCAAGATGAACCGCGTTATCAGGTTCTTCGGGCCAGTGACGCTTCGGAGCATACTATTCCTTATAAAATGGTGATAGCCTGGGAGCCATGGATGAAAGATGCCCGTTTCATTCTGGCACAGGATCTGTGCGGTTGTGGAAAAGAAGAAGCGGTGGGTCCGTTGCTGATCGCCGATAAGATTCGTATGGCACCGACGGAACGGTATAAGGTGCAGCCGACACTGGCATATATTTCGCCGGAGGCTGAAACTGAGAAACATCGTGCCGAAGTGGGAACTGCTTATCTGGATTTCCAGGTGGGAAAATCGCAGATCTTGCCGGATTTCCGTAATAATGCGTCTGAATTGGACAAGATCAACAGTACGATCCGTTCGGTAACGTCGGATAAGAATATCACTCCGAAGGGTATTATATTAAAAGGTTATGCTTCGCCGGAAGGTTCGTATGCTTCCAACGACCGTTTGTCGGATAACCGTGTGAAGGCTTTGCGCGATTATATCCGTTCGAAGAATGATTTCCCGCAGAGTTTCTTTACGCTGGAAAACGAACCTGAAGACTGGGCCGGTTTCAAAGCGCAGGCAGAGGCAGACTATGATATGCCGGCACGTGACGAAGTGCTTAGTATTATCAACAGTGACTTGCAGCCCGACCAGAAAGAGGCCAAACTACGTGCTTTGAAAAGCGGATCTGCTTTTAGTTATGTTTTGAAAAATATTTTCCCGTCATTGCGCCGTTCGGAATATCGTATCGACTATACGGTTCGTGAGTTTACGGTAGAAGAAGGTCGTGAGATTATCAAGACCCGTCCGCAACAATTGAGTCTGAGTGAAATGTTTGCCGTAGCCAACAGCTATGAAACGGGAAGCAAGGAATATAATGATGTATTTGAAATTGCTGTACGCATGTACAGTTCTGATCCGGTGGCTAATCTGAATGCTGCTAATATCTCTATAGGAAAAGGTGATTACGAATCCGCTAAAAAATATCTGTCGAAAGCAGGTAATTCGGCTGAAGCAATCCATGCCCGTGGCGTTATAAAATTAATTGAGGGTGATCTTGATGGGGCAGAAACTTTGCTGAAACAGGCAAAAGAAGCCGGTGTGATAGACGCAGCAGCTAATTTGAGAGAATTACAGAAGAAAAGAGATGATAATGCTTTATTTGATAGTTTCAACATGCATAATTGATATGTATACCGTGTGGAATTATAATAAATAGAGTCTATTTTTGCATCAGAATGATTTATGGAAAAGCATAAAAATAATAATATGGAACATGCTGCACAAGTCGAATACGTTTTAGTAAACGAGATTGACAACCAGAACGGAGTGCATCTGTATCTGGAAGGAAATAAATGGTGCGCCTATGAACGTTCCGCTTATTATCTGGCTCAGTTGAAAGTGCCGGTTGTAATAAAGAAGGAAATAGTTCGTGACGGATATGACGTGATTCTGTTGAAAGCTTTTTTTGAAGTGGACGACATGCGTTTGCCTCTTGCTCCGAAGACTATTTTGAAACAAGTGGCTGACGACAAGCTCTTATTTCAGTTGAACGATCAGATCGATGGCTTCCCCGAATGGAAGGCTTGTCAGCTGAATAAATTACCAGCATAAAAGGTGAAGCCGTGAGGCTTCGGTTAAGTATACTAAGTTGTAAAATTGAGGGTGTATTAAGTCCCCGGAAGTGAGTGGTTATCCTTCCGGGGCATTTTTTTTTAATTGAAAATTGAAGATTGAAAATTATGCGGGGGACTGGAAATAGATGATTAATCGGGCATCGGGGGATAAGGTGAGGGTAAACTCGGTTCCCAAGGCTTCGTTGAGGGAGCCTTGCCACCAGGATGTCAGGCGCCGTCGGGTGATGGGCCATCGGAGGCCTTCGGTGGTTATTTCTCCGCAGGGATACATGGAAAAGATGGATATTTGCTGGCCGGGTGTGCATGGTAGCGTTGTTGTCCGGAGGACGGGGATGAAGCGACCGTAATCGGAGAGCATTTCCACGACTTCGAATAGAGGAGCAAAGTCTGTCAGCAAGGAGATGTTTCCGAGCGTATGGTCTTCGCGAAGTCCCGTAGCTCCGAGAATCAGTATTTTCCGGTAACCGGAAGCGTGGGCGAAACGTACAGCCTTGGTCAGGTCGTTTATCTCCTGGTCTTCCACGGTATGGATACGGTCGGCATATAGCCGGAGCATTTCCGATGGAATACTGTCCAGGTCGCCGACAATGGCCGACGGGACCAACCCCCTTTCATGAAGGTTCTGCACGGCCCCGTCGCAGGCAATGATGACGGGTGTTGCTTTTAATAATTCCAACGGCCCCGCTGTTTGCGGAAAACTGCCGTTAGCAACTACTACACAATCATATAATGTTTCCATTTGTATTTAATTCCTTTCTTTAAACTTTATTCTTTTAATTCAGCTTCAATTTCTTCTATTGAAGGCAGGCTTCCCTTGAAGTCTTCCGGACATAGGCGAGTTAGTTCGTATTCCGAGACGCCAATGGGCTGACTAATTCCTTTCAATGAATATTCGGCAATAAAGCTATCTTTATTTTTACATATCAACAGACCTATTGACGGATTATCTGCAGGGTGTTTCAATAAATCATTTACTGCAGTCAGGTAAAAACTTAATTTGCCGGTATATTCTGGTATGAAATCGGTTGCTTTCAACTCGATAACAATATAACATCGTAGTTTTAGATGATAAAAGAGTAAATCCAGATAAAATTCTTTATTACCTACTTTTAAAGGTATCTGGCGGCCTACGTAGGCAAAACCAGCTCCTAACTCAATTAAAAATTTCGTGATATTGTCGGTTAAGGCATTTTCCAGTTCACGTTCTTTATAGCTATCTGTAAGTGTAAGAAAATCGAAATTGTAAGGATCTTTTAGTAATTCCTGGGCCAGGTCACTTTGGACTGTTGGTAACAAACGGGAAAAATTTGATACGGAATGCCTTGTTCGTTGGTAGTCTTGTTGTTTGATGTGTAATTCTAAAATACTGCGGCTCCAACCGTTTTCAATTGTTTTGTGTATATAAAAAAATGCTTCTTCAATGGATTTGCATTGAATGATAATACGTAAATTATGTCCCCAGGGAATTTGTGAAACTGTTTCCCGTAATTGGTCAACAACTTGTTGACCAATTGTAATGTCTTGGTTATAAAATGAATACCATCTTTTGATGTATTTGATATTGGTTGTGGAAAAACCTTTCATCTCAGGAAATTCCTGCTGTAGATCTGAACTTAATTGTTTTATCAAGCCATCCCCCCACTGTGATTGTTCCTGTTTGGAAACAATTTCCTTTCCAAGCTCCCAATATAGGTTGATTAATTCTGTATTAACTTTCAATGCCGCTTTGATTTGGCTGTTTCGTATACGGAATTTAAGATCGGTGAGCCATTGCTTATATTCAATGTCAGATTTAAGAATTACATTCATAAGGTTTTGTTTTTTATAAGTTTGTAATACCTCACAAATGTAGAGTTTATTTTCAACATTTCATATCCGTTCTTTATTTATTCCTTTCTTTTTCCAGGTGAAATATCCGACGATGGCCAATATTGCGTAGCAAATGTACAAAAACATGGTTGGATAGAGGCCACGGAGGTAATAAAGATAAACGGATACGAAATTGACGATTACCCAGAAGATCCAGTGTTCGATGATACGGCGGGCCAGCATCCAGGTGGCTACGATGCCGACGGAGGTGGTGAAGGCGTCGCCCATCGGGATGGGGGAGTCTGTGAAGTTATGGAGTACGTAATATAATAGGACGTATATAGCGAGGATAGCGGAAGCTATCCCTGCTAATAACGGCCAGGTGATATGACGGTAGAAAATCAGGTCATCGGAGACTTTCTCTTCAGTGACGCTTTTTTTCGTACAGGTCCATTTTTTGAAACCGTAAATGCTGATGGCAACATAGTAGATATTCAGCCCCATATCGGCATATATCTTTGAGAAGAAAAAGACAAATACGTAGACCAGGGAGGTGAGGAAGCCTACTACCCACATTGCTTTATGCTGCCTGATCTCTAATAACAGGTAGAGAAAACCTGTAATGACACCGAAATATTCTAATAGTTGTTCCATAATTTATATTTTTCTAGAACCTGATTGTTACTCTGGCCATGGCGTTTGTGCCGGCCTGGGTGAAATAACCGTCGTCTTTGTTGACGACACCTTTGCTAATGTAGGTATATACCCAGGCGTTTGTTTCATATTTCTCGTTGAAGAGGTTGTTGATGGTGATGTCGACGCCGATCTCCTTGACAAACTTCGGTTTGAAAACGTATCCGACACGCAGGCTGTTCACGAAATAGGGATCGATGGAACGGTCTTTGGTGGAGGTATTGTCGATGTATTGACGGCCTACAAACTGTGAGTTGAAGCTGGCGGAGAATCCTTTCAGGTTGAAATCGAACATGCTGTTGGCGATGATGCCGGGAGAGAAGGCGATGTCGGTTGTTCCCAGATAATAACTTGCCTGGCCTCCGTTATCGAAGTCATCTATGTAATGAGTGAAATTCTTTATTTTGTTACGGCTCAGAGTGATGTTTCCGTTCCAGTCCAGCCAGTGGGTGATACTTGCGCCTCCGGTCAGTTCAATTCCCATGCGGTAGCTGTCTTTGATATTGCTGGTCAATGCTTCACCGATTTCGCTGATTTTGCCGCTCAGGATCAATTGGTTGTTGTAGTCCATAAAATAAAGATTGGCTCCGGCGCGGAAATGCTGGTTGCCGAAGCTGTAACCGGCTTCGTAGTCGTAGAGTGTTTCGTGAGTAGGACGTTCGTTGACTGCGGCTTCCGTAAAATTGTCGCGATTGGGTTCACGGTTGGCGACGGAGAAAGAGACGAAAGCATTATGACCGCCTTTCTGGAAATTGATACCGGCTTTCGGGTTGAAGAAGTTCCAGTTTTTGTTGACGTAGATTTCCTTACCGGTATTGTCGTCACTTCCTTTGATCGTGTAATGGATGCCACGGTATTGCAGGTCGAGGTATCCGTTCAGGTAGGGGTGGAACCGGTAGTTGCCTTTTACGTAAAAGTTATAATCCAGTTTGTTCCCTCTGTTACGGTAATATTCGTAGTCAGGCGAGGGGAGTGCTTCTGCATTTTTGACCCACATGACACGGCCGAAATGGTCGCCTACATATTTATTGACAGCTGAACCGAAGCTCATCTGGAGACGTTCGGAACGATAGTTCGCACTGTAAACGATACCGTAAAAGTCGTTGTCCAGCCATTTACGGCGGACGAGGTCGGACTTGACGATTGTGTCGCCTTTCCCGTTGATATAAGACTCGGGGAGTTTATATTTTGTAAATTCTTCATTGGGCTTATAGTCTTCGTAATATCCTTCTCCATGTGTGTAATGGAGTGTCAGGTTCATATTCCACAGGTCGCTCAGTCGCTGACTTGCCATCAGGTGGTAGTTCTGTTGCCGGTAATTGTCTGTCTGGTTATCGTAGAATTTTTTAACGCCGTTTTCTTTATATTCTCCGCAGGGGTTGTAGGTCCGGTCGTTGTCCAGATAAATGGAAGGGACACCGTTCCAGGCCTGATACGTTTTTTCTATATTGCCGAATGTCTGGAAGCGGACCAGAGTGTTGTCGCCGTAATAGGTGGCTGAGCCGAAATAAGAGTGCATATTGGCTGTTGCCCGGTCGATGTATCCGTCGCTTTGGACGTTGGAGTAGCGGGCGTCGAAAACGAAATGATCCCGGAGTAACCCGGTTCCTGTTTTGACTGAGTTTTTGACGGTTCCGAACGAACCTGCCGAAAGGCTGTATTCGGCATACGGTTTCAGGTCCGGCTTTTGCGTTTGCATGGCGACGGTGGCACCGAAGGCGGCGGCTCCGTTGGTCGATGTCCCGGCTCCCCGTTGTATCTGTATGTTATCGACGGAAGATGCGAAATCGGACATGTTGGCCCAGAAAACGGTGTGAGACTCGGAGTCGTTAACCGGTACGCCGTTGACCGTGATGTTGATGCGGTTGGCGTCTGTGCCGCGGATACGGAAGCCCGAATAGCCGATACCTGTCCCGGCGTCCGAAGTCATGATGACGGAAGGGGATTGGGAGATGAGATAGGGGATACCCTGGCCATCGTTTTTGCGGCTGAGTTCGTCTTTGGATACTTCGCTGTAAGCCACCGGAGTACCTTTGGCTACTTTGGTGGCGGTGACGACTACTTCGTCCAGCGATAAGTCACGTGAAATTTTGAGAGAATCGACAGGGTCGGGACGGTTTCCCGCTGCTGCGAATGTTGCCAGAGATCCGGCACAGATAATCAATACACTTTTCATCCTTTTTACCTTAATGTTTAAAAACCTGATAAGTGAATAGGAGAGGTGTGTTGTGTGAAGAAGTATACCATGTTTTACAATTCCCTTCGCCGGCATTATCCGTATCAGGTAATATGGGTATAATCTCAGCCTGCGGCACGTACTGTATCGGTACGTGGCAAGCACCCCTTTGTATTCGGGGCACAAAGATAAGAAAAGTCAGGGAATTGTACAAATGGAAAAAACCGCCGCGAATCACTTCGGGGCGGTTTCGACTCCACAATTTTCCATCAATTATGTTGTAATTATTTACTGTGGATATATCTCTGTTTATTTGTTATTCAACAGTGGTGTACCAATTGCTCTTCATCCAGTTCAAAGGAGCGTACCAGCTGTCTTCCTTACCTCCCAGATGGGCATTCAGGTTGGCTGAGTTATAGTCTTTTTCGTCAGCCGGATACTGGATGCGGTCCAGAGGAAGCGGAGTTGCGACAGACTGCGGGTCGCGTTTGAAATAAATTTCCGGATATCCGGTACGGCGGACAACATTCCATGCTTCATATTCCTGGATAGCACCGTGATGGATCCAACGCTGTGTCAGGATACTCTTTTGCGGATTGCTGGCGTCCCATTGTGTTTCAGCATATGCTTCAACTTCGGCTGCTGAGGGAGGAGTTAACGGATCACGGTAGGTACCGGTTGAATTCAAATCGAAATAGAATTCAGTGGAAAGTTTTATACCGTTGATATATTCGCTCTTGGCATTACCGGTAGCCCAGTTGTTAGCATAGGCCTCCGCCTTCATGAAAGCAACTTCGGCTGCTGTCATCCAGAGTCCCGGGAATCCGGGGTTACGGGTGAAGGTCGATGTATCCAGGGCTGCGTAATATTTAGCCGTACCATGTGTAGAGATACTCATATTCGTTTCCTGTTCCGTGAGTGTTTCAGACGGATCGAGGCCGATATATTCGTTATTCCAGTTACTGTCATACAAGACTTCCAAACGTGGGTCCGGATTATTGGTGTTGGCATTCAATGCGCGTTGCATTGGGCCGGACATGCGGTTGTAAGTTGAATTCTCGATTGCATTTTGCAGGTCGCGGTCAAAATCAAACTGGTCATCGTCGGTTTGTGGCACTGTGATATTATCAGAGTTTAGATCTACCATCGGATAAGTACCGGGATTTTCCAACATGGTTTTAATCGCAGCACGTGCTTCACTTACCAGGTCGCCGTTAGAAGCCAGGTGAGTAGCTACACGTAAACGCAGGGAGTTCACATATTTACGCCATAAGGTGATATCACCGTTGTTCACATAGTCTTCTGCATTCAGGTAAGTACTGGCATTGGCTGTAAGCGAACGGCCGTTGAGGTATGTGTTGACTTCGTCCAGGTCGCTCAGGATCATTCTATACAAATCGATATCCGAGTCGTATTTAGGTTTGGAAGCTTCTACGTCTCCTGTTGCCCATAATGTGCCGGCTTCAGAGAATGGTACTCCACCCCAGGAGGAACAAACTTCATAAAGTTGTTCTTCCATTACCGTACGTCCCAGCAGATAGAAGATACGATAGTCTTCTTTTTCTTCTTCCGGAAGGTTATTGAATTCGGTTTCCAATACTCTGTACTGGGTGACAGTGTTGTAGAAGTTTCTCCAACGTTCGTTGAAGTAACCCTGGCCAGCACCGGCAAAGCGGTCTTTACTGTTTGTATGACCGATCACTCCGGAGAATAACCCGGAAGTGGTGGAAGATACGTAATATCTGTAATAGACCGGATTCATCCATGTATTAGAGGCTTGCCATACTCCAACCATCAAGGCCGGGCATGATACCGTCTGTGTCTTTGACGGGTCCTGATATTGATCCGTGAATTTGTCGTCACTACAGGAAGACGTTGCCAGAAGGGCAGCACATCCAAGTGCGAGTGCATATATTTTTTTCATAAATCTTTCAATTTTAATATTCTATATTATTTTTCGTCAATTAGAAGCTTGCACGTAATGAGAAGCCGAATGAACGTGTTGTGGCTGTTGAACCACCAATCTGTGCCTGCGTGATCCAGGTTGTACCGTCTGTACATTCTGCATCGAATTCTTTCAGGCTCTTATAGAAGTAGAACAGGTTACGACCGTATACGGAAACCATCAAGTTCTTACAACCGAATTTGGAAGTGATGTTTTTCGGTAATCTGTAACCAAGGCTCAGTTCACGCATCTTTACATATGAATTCTTCTGTATTGCGTTTTCATAAGTGATGTTTCCGGAATATCCCCAACCGTATTGGTTGTAATATGATTCACCGGCAGTGATGATCGTTTTGTTTTCAGAACCGTCTTGTTTAACGCCCGGCTGGATTACACCGTTATCGTAAACCATGTTACCGTTTACTGTAGATCCGGCAGGCTGGTCTGTCAAATGACGTTTTGAAGGGTCTGACAGGTCGTTTCCGTCTGCATACCAGGTAAGACCGCCACGTGAAGCGTCACGGTTATCCAATGTACAATCCAGGATACCGAGTTCGGTCATATACTGGTAAGGCAAGTTCAATACATCACCACCAATACGGAAGTCGATAGTGGCATCCAGATAGAAATCTTTATAGTTCAATGATGTGCTGATACCTCCGACAACTTTCGGCATGGCGTTACCTGCTCTCTGGCGTTCTGTATAGTCTACGATATACAGACCGTTATCGCCAACGACTTTGTTTCCGTTCTCGTCTTTTATCGTACCGTAAACATACCAGTCACCCATCGGGCGTCCTACTCTGGATTGCAGCACTGCGGCTCCGTTATCAACAGTAGAATGGTCGATAGAGTTGATACCGTCTATCAGTTTTGTTACTTCGTTCTTGTTCCATGACCAGTTGGCACGAATATCCCAGTTCCAGTCTTTAGTCTGGATAACTGTACCATACAGAGACATTTCAACACCGGCGTTCTTTAATTCACCGACATTCATCCAGATGGAAGTACCTCCTGAAGATGCTGATGTTGTAGTCTGAAGGATCTGGTCTTTTACTGTATTCTGGTAATAAGAAAGTTCGAAGCCCAAACGGTTGCCGAGGAATTTGTTTTCCCAACCCAATTCAAATTCGTATTTCTGTTCCGGTTGTATCTCATTGTTTCCAAGTGCCTGTGGAACCTGATTGTAGATATAACTGCCTACAGCGCTTTGGTTGTAACCGGTAGCTGCTTTATATATTTCCGGGGCGTTACCTACAACACCGTAGCTAAGGCGAATTTTACCATAATCCAGCCATTCGGGTTTATTATCTTTCAGCAAAGATGAATAAATGACGCTACCGTTCACAGAAGGATAAACGAAAGTGTTGGATCCGGGGTACAGTGTAGATGTTTTTTCCTGACGCACAGTTCCTTCCACATAAGCCCAACTGTCGTAACCGAAAGAAGCTGTAGCAAAGAAGGCTTGTTTTAACAGCGATGCTTTTTTCATCGATGGATTTGCCGGTGTTAATCCGGAAGAGTTCAGGTGAAACCAGTTTTCAACACTCAGACCTCCGCGGGTGCTCACTGAGGTGTCGAACTGACTTTCCTGACGGGCAGACCAACCTGCGGTTGCAGCAACATTGTATTTTTCAGCAAATGTACGGTCAAACATCAACATGATATCACCGTAATAGATCTCATACTTTGAATTTTTCAATGAATAGGATCCGGTATAGTTGCCCGGCTGTCTGAATACGTTCGGAGTTTCCGTTGAGTTCTTATTCTCAATTACATTGTACGTCAAGTCTGTTGACAGACGGCCGCGTGCGGTCAAACCCGGAATGATTTCCCAACTTGGCGTTACACTCGCGATGAAACGGTTATTGTCTTCCAACTGTTCTTTACCTAAGATATTCCAGAAATACTCTGAAGACATCTGATAGTTGGCCGGATTCCAGTCCCAGGCTTCATCAGGAGTCAGTGTATTGCTGGTATAAGGGACGTTCATGTATCCCAAGCTGGTAACAGTGCTGTTCTTCATTGCTGCGATGTCATCATATCCGGTGAACATACCTGCATAGTTTGTCAACAAGCGGCTGATACGGTAAGCACGGTTTTTAACATGCTGGCGCATATAGTTTACCGAGTAATCCACTTTTAAGTTTTTCAGGATATTGGCGCTACCAGAAAGAGCAAAGTTGTGCTTGTTGTTGTGCGAGTTCAACTGTGTCGGCGTATTATCCATATAGGTATAGGAGAAACGCAGGTTGCCTTTTTCCGTTCCGTTGGTAATGGCCAGGTTATAAGTCTGGTTGATACCTGTCTGGAAAACATCATTCCACTGGTTGTGGTCGATAGGTGCGTAAGTACGAATAGCCCCGTTATAATTGTATAATTGGGTGGTATAGTCGTATGGACGTCCCCATGAATAATACGTATTACGCGGAGAGATTACCTGGTTTCCGTTACGGTCTGTACGCGTATTCTGGAAACCGGTTTGCTGTTCGAATTCACTTGCGGTGGCCAACAGGGCATTGTCGTATCCCGGACCGAATTCTTTCTGGATGCTCGGCATGTAGGCTACTTTGTCAAAGCTTACATTTGCACTGAAGTCTACACCGAGACCACTCTGGCCTTTACCGCTTTTAGAGGTAATCATCACAACACCGTTGGCTGCTTCAGATCCGTACAGGGCAGATGCGGCGGCACCTTTCAGGATAGAGATGCTTTCGATATCTTCCGGGTTGATGTCCACCATACCGTTGGATTCTACACGCTGGTTAGTCCAGTAACCGTCTTTGTTGGCGTCGCCGTTGTGGATGGGCACACCGTCCATTACGATCAGCGGCTGTGTCGTACCGGTGATAGAAGACAGACCACGTACGGAGATGGATACGGAGGAAGTACCACCACCCGGAGCTGCCTGGATGCGCACACCTGAAGCCTTACCGTACAATGATGTGGCGAAGTCCGGAGTACCCGTTTTGATCAACTCTCCGGCATCGATTGTACTTACGGCATAACCTAGTTTTTTGGCGTCTTTCTTGATACCCATGGCGGTAACGACTACCTCGTCCAGTTTTTGAGTATCTTCAGCCAGTAGGACTGATAAGGAAGATTGACCGGTGTATGTCACTTCCTTTGTTGCATACCCGATGAAAGAAATCTGGATGACGCTTCCGTTCTTTACATCGCTCAGGCTAAAATTACCTTCTGTGTCGGTAATTGTGCCGTTTGTGGTTCCTTTCACGACTACAGATGCTCCGGCGATCGGGCCGAATTCATCTTCTACGGTACCGGTAACTTTCCCGTTCTGCTGGGAAATCGCGGTTTCATGCTTCTCTGGCGCAAAGTCAGCGGATGCACTTACGGGAAGTGTCATTGCTCCTGCGACAAGAATCAAGCTGACAGGTTTGAAGTTTTTCAACATAATAATTGATTTTATTAATAAATGAGGCGTTCTCTTTGTCCCCCTTCTTTTTCTTTTACTCTATTTTGTTTAAAATGTGTATAGAAAACTTTAGATCCTGACGTTTAATAGTTGGCGAATTCATAGTCCTAAAAGAACTCATGTGCTTTTATTATGTTGATGAATTGGGCTTAATTTGCATATTATCAGTTTGTTAAGCATGTATTGGGCTTGGTGTGTATTCGGCCTGTTGGAATTTGAAAAAATCAGAGATATATCAGAATGAAAAAATTAGTCCGTTTATGTCTGAATTATTGAAAAAAGCGCCTGTTTTTAACACAATCCCCTGTTTTATGAAGAAAATTAACAGTTAGTTCCCGGATAACAGATTGTTCTTCTACTGCGGTTCAATATTAATATCTGAGCTGCTTTTTGTGGTTATATGACATATCTATAGTGATTTATGGAAGATATTTATACCGCCTGAAAAGGTCGTATTGTGCAATGTTTTCTTTTTTAACAATATGTATCGCTTTAATGTTTATTTTATATATTGATAAATAAATCTTCGCGATTTTTAGGATTGAGATATGAAAAAATATTATTTACGGTTAGTTAGGGGCATAATTGTTGGCGATATGTTAAAAAACGGACTATCAATCATTTTTTTTAAACAAAATGCAATATATTGAAACAATTATTCCATATATTTGCACTGTAATAATTGTATAGAGTTCTTTTAGAACTACGTTATATATCAATGAATTAAAGTCCTTTCCAGCCTTGTTTTTTATGTTTTCACCGGAATTCTCCCATTGTTTTAATTTCCTAAAAGATGTAACCTATGTTAAGTATTGAGATAAAGAGAGTTTATCTTAGGCTGCAAAACGAACTTTTCTGATAAAAAGATTGTATTTGTTTGAAAACTCACTGATTATTTGTATATTTGCGGGCGATTAAGCGAAGATGAGGAGGGGGCGGGTAGTCCCCTTCTTTTGTTCTTAACAGTATGTTTATGATTGAAAAGGGAGTAATAACTCAGTTGGTTGAAGAGAAATTGGCTTCTTCCGACAATTATTTGGTTGACGTAGTAGTTAAGCCGGGAAACCTTATTATTATTGAGATTGATAATGATGAGGCAGTTTGCATTGATGATTGTGTGGAATTGAGCCGGTATGTAGAGGAACATCTGGACCGGGATGTGGAAGACTTCGAACTGGAAGTCGGTTCGGCAGGAGTTACCTCTCCTTTTAAAGTGCTTCGTCAATATGTAAAGAATATAGGGAACGAAGTGGAGATGCTGCTGAAAAGCGGTGTGAAACTGACCGGAGTATTGAAATCGGCTGACGAGAACGGTGTTGTAGTTACCGTTGAAAAGCAGGTAAAACCTGATGGTGCCAAACGCAAAGTTACTGTCCGGGAAGATCAATCCTATACATTCGAAGAAATAAAATATACAAAATACCTAATAAGATTCAAGTAAAGAAAGATTATGGCCAAGAAAGAGGAAACAATCAGTATGATTGACACACTTGCGGAGTTCAAGGAGTTGAAGAATATAGATAAGGATACGATGATCAGCGTGCTGGAAGATTCCTTCCGTAACGTAATCGCTAAAATGTTCGGTACGGATGAGAACTACGACGTAATTATCAACCCTGAAAAAGGTGACTTCGAAATCTGGAGAAACCGTACGGTTGTGGCTGATGACGAACTGGAAGATCCGAATCTGCAACTTACGTTGACCGAGGCCCGTAAGATCGATGCCGACTGTGAAGTAGGGGAAGAAGTAACCGACGAGGTTCATTTCGCCGATTTCGGACGTCGTGCCATCCTGAACCTGCGTCAGACGCTGGCTTCAAAGATTCTTGAATTGCAGAAGGATAGTTTGTATGCTAAATATAAAGATAAAATAGGTACAATCGTAGCAGCTGATGTATATCAGGTGTGGAAGAAAGAGATCCTGTTGCTGGATGACGAGGGTAATGAGTTGCTGCTCCCGAAATCAGAACAGATCCCTTCCGATTTCTATCGCAAAGGTGAAACCGTACGTGCGGTTGTACAAAAGGTGGATAATTATAATAATAATCCGAAGATTATCCTGTCCCGTACAGATAAAATGTTCCTGCAACGTTTGTTCGAACTGGAGGTTCCCGAAATTAATGACGGCCTGATCCTGATCAAGGCTATCGCGCGTATCCCGGGAGAAAGAGCAAAAGTGGCCGTTGAGTCATACGATGACCGTATCGACCCGGTAGGTGCCTGCGTAGGAATGAAAGGTTCTCGTATCCACGGAATTGTGCGTGAGTTGAGAAACGAGAACATCGATGTTATTAATTATACATCCAATGCGTCGCTGTTTATCCAGCGTGCATTAAGCCCGGCTAAAATTTCCTCTATACGAGTGAACGAAGAAGAACATAAGGCAGAGGTTTATCTTCGTCCTGAAGAAGTATCACTGGCTATCGGTAAAGGCGGTTTGAATATTAAACTGGCCTGTATGTTGACTGAATACACGATCGATGTATTCCGTGATGTGGAAGGAGCCGACGAGGAAGATATTTATCTGGATGAATTTACAGATGAAATTGATAGCTGGGTAATCGACGCACTGAAGAATATCGGTTGTTATACGGCCAAGAGCGTGCTTGCTTTGAGCCGTGAAGAACTTATTGAACGTGCCGACCTTGAAGAAACAACAGTCGACGAGGTACTTGCTATCTTATCTGCCGAATTTGAAGATGAAAGTCAGGAATAAAGTATTACGACAAAGTTAGATATGCCTATAAAATTAATACAAGTACAAAGAAAATTAAACGTAGGGATCAACACGGTTGTTGAGTTTCTACACAAGAAAGGTCATCCTGTTGAGGAGAATGCAAATCCCAACACGAGGATCAGTGATGAACAGTATGCTTTGCTCGTAAAAGAGTTTGGAAAGGATCTGCCTGAGGGTGGTTTTGAACGTCCGCGGGTAGAACGTCCTCACAGAGAGAAAGAGAGAGAGGCCGCTTCTGTGAAAGAAGAGAAGACCTCGGAAATAAAGACCGTGATCCCGGAAGAGTTCAAGCCTAAAATCGTAACGAAAGGCCGTATCGACCTGGACGGACAGCATAAAAAAGTTCAGGAGACTCCTGAAGTGAAAGAAGAACCGGTAGTAGCCAAGCCGCAGCCTGTCGTTGAACCGCAGCCTGTCGTTAAGCCTCAGCCGGAAGTCAAACCGCAGCCTGTTGCAGAACCGCAACCGGTTGTCGTTTCTGCTCCTGCTCCTGAAAAAAAGACAGTAGAAGCCCCTGCAAAACAGGAAAAACAGGAGGTTGCTCCTGTTGAAAAGCCTGTGGAGAAAAAAGAAGTAAAAGAGATAGTTGTGGAAAAAGAAAGAATCGAAGAGAAAAAACCGGAAGTTAAAGTGAAGCCGGAAACGACGACAAGCTCTTCTGAAGAAGTGAATAAAACGGCCGCAGAGGGTCAGACTTCTGCTGAATCGGAAGACAGTAGCTTGTTCCGTTTGAACACTCCGAAGTTCGAGTCGAATATCAAGGTAACCGGCAAAATTGACCTGAATGCCTTGAACCAGTCTACTCGTCCTAAAAAGAAAACAAAGGAAGAGAGACGGAAAGAACGCGATGATAAACGCGAAAAGTTCAACAACAATAACAGACCCGGACAACCGGGATTCCATAAAGGACCGAAAGATCCGAATGCCAAACCGGGTGCACCGGTGAAGCCGGGAGCTCCTGTTAAACCGGGCGAAGCGAATGCGGATGCGAAAAAGAAACGTAACCGTATCAAGAAGGACCGTGTGGATGTGAACAACACTCCGGGTACGAACTACAGCCGTCCCGCTAACCAGCATCAGCGCGACGACCGTGGCAAACCCCGTCTGAAAAAGCCGGTTAAGGCCGAAGTAAGCGAGGAGGATGTACAGAAGCAGATCAAAGAAACCCTGGCTCGTTTGACGAACAAGGGAAATAAGAATAATAAAGGTGCCAAGTACCGTCGTGATAAACGTGATGCAGCCGTTAAACGCGAGCATGAATTGCTGGAACTGGAAGAACAGGAAAGCAAAGTGTTGAAACTGACCGAGTTTGTTACGGCAAACGACCTCGCCAACATGATGGACGTGCCTGTGACGAAGGTTATCGCTACTTGTATGAGTATCGGTATTATGGTTTCAATCAACCAGCGCCTGGATGCGGAAACGATCAATATCGTGGCCGAAGAGTTCGGGTTTAAGACTGAATATGTCAGTGCGGAAGTGGTGGAAGCCATCAATGCCGACGAAGAAGACGATAACGAAGAAGACTGGGTAGCACGTCCGCCTATCGTAACAGTGATGGGACACGTCGACCACGGTAAAACGTCTTTGCTGGATAATATCCGTAATGCCAATGTGATTGCTGGTGAAGCCGGTGGTATCACGCAGCATATCGGTGCTTACAATGTGAAGCTGGCCAGCGGACGCCGTATCACCTTCCTGGATACTCCGGGTCATGAAGCGTTTACCGCTATGCGTGCCCGTGGTGCCAAGGTAACGGATATCGCTATTATTATTGTAGCTGCCGACGATGCCGTCATGCCGCAGACCATTGAAGCGATCAACCATGCTTCGGCTGCCGGTGTACCTATCGTATTTGCTATTAATAAGGTAGATAAGCCGCATGCCAACCCTGAAAAGATCAAGGAAGAACTGGCTAACATGAACTACCTGGTGGAAGACTGGGGTGGTAAATACCAGAGCCAGGATATTTCGGCCAAGAAAGGCATGGGCGTTGAAGAGCTGCTTGAAAAAGTATTGCTTGAAGCCGACCTGCTGGATCTGAAGGCTAACCCGACAAGACGTGCAGTCGGTTCCATCATCGAATCATCCCTGGATAAGGGACGCGGATATGTTTCTACCGTATTGGTTGAAAACGGTACCTTGAAAATGGGTGATATCGTCTTGGCCGGTACACACCACGGACGTATCAAGGCTATGTTCAACGAACGTAACCAGCGTGTGGAAAAGGCCGGTCCTTCCGAACCGGTTCTAATCCTCGGATTGAACGGTGCACCTCAGGCCGGTGATACATTTAATGTATTGGAGACTGAGCAGGAAGCACGCGAGATTGCAACCCGCCGTGAACAGTTACAACGTGAACTGGGTATCCGTACACAGAAAATGCTTACGCTGGACGATATCGGCCGCCGTATCGCTGTGGGTAACTTCCAGGAACTGAATGTAATCGTGAAGGGTGACGTGGACGGCTCCGTAGAAGCATTGTCCGACTCTCTGATCCGTTTGTCTACCGAAGAGATCCAGGTGAACGTGATTCACAAGGCTGTCGGTCAGATTTCCGAATCGGATGTGGTATTGGCTGCCGCTTCGAATGCGATCATCATCGGATTCCAGGTTCGTCCGTCCGTACAGGCTCGTCGTAATGCAGAGAAGGATGGCGTTGAGATCCGTCTGTACTCTATCATCTACGATGCGATCGAAGAGGTGAAGAGCGCTATGGAAGGTATGCTTTCTCCGGAAATCAAGGAAGAGATTACCGCTTATGTGGATGTACAACAGGTATTCAAGATCACGAAAGTGGGTACGGTTGCCGGCTGTATGGTTAAAGAAGGTAAGATCAAGCGTACAAACAAGATTCGCCTGATCCGCGACGGTATCGTTATCTATGCCGGCGAACTCGGATCGTTGAAACGCTTCAAGGACGACGTAAAAGAGGTTGTGGCCGGATTGGATTGCGGTTTGAACATTACGAACTTTAATGATATCCAGGTAGGCGATGTGATCGAGTCGTACGAAGAAACTGAAATAAAGAAAACTTTATAAACATGAACTGGTTAGACATTATACTAGTATGTCTGGCAGGAATTGGATTTGTGAAAGGCCTGTTTGATGGAGTCATCAAACAGGTTGTTTCGCTTATAGCCCTGGTTGTTGCCATCTTTTTTTGTTCGAAGGCGGCAGCCTGGTTGAAGGGATATATCGTTGCCCTGAACTGGTTTCCGCCTGAAGGGGTGACCATACTTAGTTATGTGGCCGGTTTCCTGCTGATCGTGGGAGTGATCATGCTGGCAGGTGAAATCATGAGCCGGGTTGTCGGAGTTACGCCCCTCAGTGTGCTGAACCATCTGGGAGGAGGAGTGGTCGGGCTTTGTTTTATGTTAGGATTTGTCAGTCTTATACTGAATGCACTCGAAGGCATAGATAGGGGATCCGTGCTGATCCCGCGTCAGGCTAAGGTGGAATCCCATTATTATAACCCGGTTAAAGAGATTATTCCAACCATTTACTTCGATAAATTGTTTTGGGGAAAAGAGTAAATATCTTGAAGGTTTGTTATCCGGCAAGATGTATAATATATATAAATGTATATGGAAGATTCGAATAAGATAATAAATGAGGTAACGAGCAGCGACTATAAGTATGGTTTTGTTACTGATATAGATACGGAGATGATCCATCGCGGTCTGGATGAGGAGACCGTCCGTATCATCTCGGCCAAGAAGAATGAGCCTGACTGGCTGCTTCAATTCCGCTTGAAGGCTTTCCGCCACTGGCAGACGCTGGAGATACCCACATGGCCTCATCTGACGATTCCGCCGATCGATTATCAGGATATAATCTATTACGCCGCTCCGAAGAAAAAGGAAGGCCCGAAAAGCCTGGACGAAGTAGACCCGGAGTTATTGAAGACTTTCGATAAGCTGGGTATTCCTTTGCACGAACGTGCCCAACTGGCCGGTATGGCGGTCGATGCCGTTATGGACAGTGTTTCTGTAAAGACAACCTTTAAGGAAACGCTGGCAGAGAAAGGGATCATCTTCTGTTCGTTCAGTGAAGCGGTGTTGCATCATCCGGATCTGGTACAACAGTATCTGGGAAGTGTAGTGAGCTATCGTGATAATTTCTTTGCGGCATTGAACTCGGCAGTCTTTTCTGACGGTTCGTTCGTTTATATACCGAAAGGCGTACGTTGCCCGATGGAGTTGTCCACCTATTTCCGTATCAATGCGGCCAATACGGGACAGTTCGAACGTACACTGATCGTGGCCGACGATGAGGCATATGTAAGTTATCTGGAAGGATGTACCGCCCCGATGCGCGACGAGAACCAGTTGCATGCCGCTATCGTTGAGATTGTAGCCAAAGAACGTGCGGAGGTGAAATACTCGACCGTACAAAACTGGTATCCGGGTGATAAAGAAGGTAAAGGCGGTATCTATAACTTCGTGACCAAGCGCGGCCTGTGTAAAGGCGAAGGCAGCAAGATTTCGTGGACACAGGTGGAAACCGGTTCGGCCATTACCTGGAAATACCCGAGTTGTATCCTGGCCGGCGATAATTCTGTCGGTGAGTTCTATTCGGTTGCTGTAACCAACAATTACCAGCAGGCAGATACCGGAACGAAGATGATCCACCTGGGTAAGAATACGAAAAGTACGATCGTGTCGAAAGGTATTTCGGCCGGTCATAGCCAGAACAGTTACCGTGGCCTGGTGAAAGTATCTCCGCGTGCGGAAGGTGCCCGTAACCATAGCCAGTGCGACAGTCTGCTGCTGAGTTCTACCTGTGGCGCCCATACGTTCCCTTATGCCGATATACAGAATGAAACGGCCGTGGTGGAACACGAAGCTACAACGAGCAAGATCAGCGAAGAACAATTGTTCTATTGCCAGCAACGCGGTATCTCCGTCGAAGAGGCCGTCGGTCTGATCGTAAACGGCTATGCCCGTGAGGTAATGAACAAACTCCCGATGGAGTTTGCCGTCGAAGCACAGAAGCTGCTGACCATCTCCCTGGAGGGAAGCGTTGGGTAAAACGGAATCGCGCGACGTCCGTGATAGGGATCGAGCAATCTCCGCGATGGGTATCGAGCGATGTCCGCGATAGGGATCGCGTATCATCCTCGATGAGTATGGAATAAATATAGAGAAATAACAACAGATATGTTAGAGATAAAGAACTTACATGCCAACGTGAATGGCAAAGAGATATTGAAAGGTATCGACCTTTCTGTAAAGGCCGGTGAGGTACATGCCATCATGGGGCCGAACGGTTCGGGAAAGAGTACACTCAGCAGTGTGCTGGTAGGTAATCCGGCTTTCGAGGTAACTCAGGGCGAGGTGATCTTCAACGGGAAGAATCTGCTGGAGTTGGACCCCGAAGACCGCAGCCGTGAAGGTATTTTCCTGAGTTTCCAGTATCCGGTGGAAATTCCGGGCGTAAGCATGGTGAATTTTATGCGTGCCGCCTTGAATGAGCACCGTAAATATAACGGTCTTGAACCGGTTTCCGCAACCGATTTCCTGAAACTGATGCGTGAGAAACGTGCTATCGTTGAACTGGATAACAAACTGGCGAGTCGTAGCGTGAACGAGGGTTTCTCCGGTGGTGAAAAGAAACGCAACGAGATTTTCCAGATGGCTATGCTCGAACCGAAACTGGCTATCCTGGATGAGACGGACAGCGGCCTGGATATCGATGCGCTCCGTATCGTGGCAAACGGTGTGAATCAATTGCGTACGCCTGAAAATGCAGCGATCGTAATCACTCACTACCAACGTTTGTTGGATTACATCAAACCGGATGTAGTACATGTATTGTACAAAGGACGTATCGTAAAAACAGCCGGTCCGGAACTGGCCCTCGAACTGGAAGAAAAAGGCTACGACTGGATCAAGAAAGAAATGGGAGATGAGTGAGATGAGAGCCGAACAACAATATATCGATCTTTTTACCAGATATGAGGACCTGGTGTGTCGTCATAGCGCAGCGGTGATGAATGCTCCGCGTGCTGAGGCACTGGCCGATTTCGATCGCCTGGGTTTTCCTTCGGTAAAGAGTGAAGATTATAAATATACAGATGTAGCGCAGGCTTTTGCCCCCGACTATGGGGTGAATATCAATCGCTTGGCTATTCCGGTCAATCCGTATGACGTGTTCCGTTGCGATGTCCCGAACCTGAGTACTTCCCTCTATTTTGTCGTGAACGACACGTTCTACGATAAGATGATGCCGAAAGCGCATCTGCCGGAAGGAGTATACGCCGGTGGCTTGAAAAACTTTGCGGAGCAATATCCGGAAGTGGCAGCCCGTTATTATGGTAAAGCGGCAAAAAGCAACCATGACGGTATCATCGCATTGAATACGATGCTGGCGCAGGACGGTTTCGTGCTTTATGTGCCGGAAGGTGTGGCTGTGGAACGTCCTATCCAGCTGATTAATATATTCCGCAGTGACGTGGATGCTATGGCAAACCGCCGTATCCTGGTTATTATGGAACCGCGTTCGGAAGCCAAATTGCTCATCTGCGATCATAGCATCGACGATGTGAAATTCCTGGCTACCCAGGTCGTTGAGATATTTGCCGGCGAAGGTGCTTATTTCGATTACTATGATCTGGAAGAAAGCAGCATTTCCACTTCCCGCTTTGCCTCGGTCCATGTGAAACAGGAGGCTTCCAGCAATGTCCTGGTAAACGGTATAACCTTGAACAATGGTCTTACGCGTAACAACTATTATATTGAACTGAACGGCGAATATGCAGAAACAACCCTTTGCGGAATGTCCGTTATGGACCGTGAGCAACAGGTGGATACGTATAGCCATATTACGCATGCCGTGCCGAATTGTACGAGCAATGAGTTATTCAAGAATGTTCTGGATGACCATGCAGTCGGTGCATTCAGCGGCCGTATCCTGGTAAAGGAAGGTGCCCAGAAAACGGCTGCTTTTCAGACAAATCGCAACCTCTGTGCTACCCGTGAAGCCCGTATGTACAGTAAGCCGCAATTGGAGATTTATGCGGATGATGTGAAATGTTCGCACGGTATGACGACCGGGCAGTTGGATGAGAATGCTTTGTTCTATATGCGTAGCCGTGGTATTCCATTGAGCGAAGCCCGTATGATGCTGAGTGTGGCATTTACGTCGGATGTGATCGACCATGTGCGTCTGGATGCCTTGAAAGACCGTTTGCATAAGCTGGTGGAAAAACGTTTTCGCGGAGAACTGGCGCGTTGTGCCAATTGCCGTATCTGCAAATAAGATATTATCTGATCTTTAGAAAGGCCCGGATGGAGATTATGTCTGTCCGGGCTTTTTGTTTATCTTTGCATTTCACCAATCATTTATTTAATTATGCAGTTGACTCATATTGCTATCTGGACCAATGAACTTGCACGTTCCAGAGATTTTTATGTGAAGTATTTCGGTGGGAAGAGTAATGAAAAGTATGTAAACCCGAAGAAGGGATTCGCCTCTTATTTTGTTACCTTCGAGGGTGCTGCTTCTCTGGAGATCATGCAGCGGACAGATATTACCGTTGAAAATGACGGAGTATATATCGGTCTGGCCCATTTCGCTTTTTCTGCCGGATCAAAAGAGGGAGTGGATCAAAAGATTGAACAATTCCGCCGGGATGGTTACACGATCCTGGGTGAGCCTCGTACTACCGGAGACGGTTTTTATGAAGGTTCTGTAGCAGATCCGGATGGCAATATCATAGAAATAGTTGCCTGATATGGAAATACGCATCGAACATACAACAGACTACCCCTGGGATCTGCTCTTGCTGGCAGATCCTAACCGTGAACTGGTTGACTGCTATCTGAAGACTTCGGATTGTTTCGCCGCTTTTTCAGGAGACAAACCGGTTGGGGTGATCGTGGTGCAGAAGGAAACGGAGGAAATGGCAGAGGTGATGAACCTGGCAGTAGACGAGTCTTTCCAGCGGAGGGGGATCGCTCGCCTTCTGCTTCGTTTTGTCTCGGATGAATGGGCGGTAACCAATCATATCACCCGTTTGAAAGTCTGTACCGGCACTTCTGCTCCGGGTCCGTTGATGCTTTACCAGCAGGAAGGCTTCGATCTGAAGGTATTGGATCGTGATTATTTTGTCCGTAATTATCCTGAACCGATCTGGGAAAACGGTGTCCAGTGCCGGCACCGGCTGATTCTGGAAAAAGAGATTTGACTTGTAATTTGCTAACAAATTGAAATTTAGTAACAAAATTTATAATAGATAAATTATCTTTGAACCTGAAATCAATATCATAATTTAGCGTGAATGGACATAAGTCGAGTAAAATGGCAGGAATTTGTATCAGGCAATGACGATTCGTATTGTTGGATTTACACAACTTATGCACAAAAGCTCTATCAGTATGGGATGTGTTTTACGACTGATACTGAGCTTGTAAAGGATTGCATACAAGATATTTTTACTTATTTATATAGGAATAAAGCTCAATTGGTGTCACCGGATAATATTAAGGTTTATCTATTTACTGCATTAAAGAATAATCTGATTAAACAAATACATAAAGAAACTATTACAGAAAACCTCGTAGAGGATGTCCCTTTTGTATTAGAATTGACTGTCGAAGAACAGTTTATTCAAGATGAACAATATAAAAACGAAAGAAAACAAGTGGAAAAAATATTATCTTTGTTGACTTCCCGCCAAAAAGAAATTATTTACTACCGTTTTATTCAAGAAATGAGTATGGAAGAAATCTGTACTCTGATGGACCTTAATTATCAATCTGCACAAAATCTAATTCAACGATCATTGAAAAAGATAAGAAGCTCTATGGGAGATATAAACTTGTTCTTATTTTTATTATTTGCTATGCGATAAAATATTTTTTTGAAAAAAATTACTTTTTAGTGAGTATAAAAGTGAGTCTGACGGCTCTAATATCTAAAAAGGTAATTTGTATGCATAAAAATTATATCGGATATAAGGCAGACCAACTGTTGAATGATGATCGGTTCGTTCAATGGTTATTGTCTCCGACTGCCGAAGAAGACCTGTTTTGGGATGAACTTAAGCAAAAAGATAAGGAGTTGGCGGAAGAAATAGATATTGCCCGTTCTTTTATCGGTCATTTGAGGCGTGATATAAAACATCCGGACTTTTCTTCAATCGATGAAATAGTCTTGTGGAATAGAATCAATACGGAGAACAGGAAGGATAAATTGCAAAAGAAAACGATCTCTGTTATCAAAACATTAGTAGGAGTTGCAGCTGTTGTTTTTCTTTGTCTTTTTGTTGTTCAAGAATATTACTTTTCAGATAAAGAAGTTGATTACCAGGCAATATTGAATACAACAGAACCTATTTTTAACTCTACAGGAGAGATAGAACTTGTATTATCCGGAAATAAGAAAATAGCGATTCAGGAAAAAGAAAGTCAGGTTGAATATAACCATAAAGGGGAGATTAACGTAAACTCCCAAAAAGTAGCAACAGAAATCGAAGAAAAGGATAATACCAAAATATTTAATCAATTGATAGTACCCTATGGTAGACGGTCGTCTCTTACCTTTTCCGATGGGACTAAAATCTGGGTAAATTCTGGTTCAAAAGTTATTTATCCGGTTTCTTTTGAAAAAAAGAAGCGTGAGATATATGTGGAAGGTGAGGTCTATTTGGATGTAACACATGATACGTCATGGCCGTTTGTTGTTAGGACTCAACAAGTAGATGTAAAAGTTTTGGGTACAAGTTTTAATGTATCGGCTTATAAAGACGATTCGAATATGCAAGTAACTTTAGTTGAGGGGAAAGTGGAAGTAAATACGAATAAGAAATCTACCGAGGTTTTATTGCCTAATCAACAGTTTGATTATGATGACCAGACTCATGAAATAAAAGTACAAGTTGTAGATGTAAACAATTACACTGCATGGAGAAATGGATATTATCTGTTTGAAAAGCAACCATTGGAGATCGTTTTTAAAAAATTATCCAGATATTATAGAGTTCAAATAGAATGGGATGAAATTGTGGGAAAACTTACCTGTAGCGGAAAATTAGATCTGAGAGACAATTTAAATGATGTGTTGGATAACTTGAAGAATGCGGCATCAATTCAAATAGTTTATAGTGGAGAAAAAATAAAAATTAGTACAAACTCTTAAAATTGATAGTTTATGGGACCTTAGATTTATAATTGAAAAAAACAGAGCCGAACAATACTCGCGATATTATCCGGCTCTCAAATTAGTCTGTTAATAACAATACTAACTTAAATCATTTACAAAGTTATGAAATTTAAAGTGAAGTTCGGTGTGAAAAACATTGAACACGTGAAATTTTTTCGAATAATGAGAGCAGTTTTATTATTCTTGTTTTTGGGGATAGGGGTAAGTTTAGCCTCTAATTCTTATTCGCAGGAAACTCTTTTCTCAATCAGTGTAAATAATAAATCCGTAAAAGATGTTTTCAAACAGATTGAAAACAATAGCGAGTTTATAATTTTCTACATGGATAATACGGTCGATTTAAACCGAAAAGTTAATTTGGATGTGAAAGATCAGAGTGTAGAAGCCATATTGAATTCAATATTTAGGAATACGGATAATGTTTTTACAATCAAAGATCGCCAAATCATTATAACAAAGAGAGAAACCTTTCCGCAACCGGCAGAAGTTAATCAGCAGGGAACGAAAGTAACAGGGGTTATTACTGACACTAAAGGGGAATCGATTATTGGAGCTTCTGTAGTAGAAAAAGGAACAACAAACGGTACAACAACAGATATTGATGGTCGTTATGAGCTTGATCTTTCCGGTAAAAATGCTGTTTTGAGTATTTCCTATCTGGGGTATGCTACTCAGGAAATAAGAGTAGACGGACGGCGAAATATAAATATACAGCTTTATGAAGACTCCAAAGCGTTGGAAGAAGTTGTTGTTGTCGGATACGGTCAACAGAAAAAAAGTAGTGTTGTCAGTGCAATAAATACGGTTTCAACGAAAGAATTAAGATTGCCGACTCGTAACCTTACGAATAATTTAGCCGGACAATTGTCCGGCCTGATCGCTGTGCAGCGATCAGGCGAACCTGGTTATGATAATTCTGATTTTTGGATACGTGGTGTCAGTTCTTTTTCCGGCGGGACCAGTCCGTTGGTTTTAGTGGATGGTGTACCTCGTCAGATGCAGGATGTCGAACCGGATGAAATCGAAACGTTCTCTTTGCTGAAGGATGCTGCTGCTACGGCTGTTTACGGTGCAGAGGGTGCTAATGGTGTAATTTTAATTACAACTAAACGTGGTCAGATTGCGAAGGCTCGTATTTCAGTGCGTGCGGAAACCAGTGTTTCTCAAGCAACACGTTTACCTAAGTATGCCAGCTCATACGAGTATTTGAAAGCTTATAATGGAGCTTTAAATAATGTCGGATCTCCAAGTGTTTATGATGATGAGACATTAGCGAAATATAGAGACGGAGTTGATCCGATGTTGTATCCGAATGTCGATTGGTATGATCTGCTTAAAGATCTTACGACGAATTCAAGAATAACTATTAATGCAAGAAGCGGGACTGAGAGAGCTAAATATTTTGTTTCCGGTGCTTTTTATACTGAATCGGGACTGTTTAAATCGAATACAACAGATGATTACAATTCAAATATCGGTGTAAAACGTTTCAATTTGAGAAGTAATATTGATTTGAATATAACCAAAACGACAGTAGTCAGTGTCGATCTAAGCGGACAATATTTGAATACAAATTATCCTGGTGTCGGAACTCAGGATTTATTCACTAAAATGTCAACTGTCCCGTCTCATCTTTTCCCGATGATTTATGAAGACGGAACAATAGCGGGCCATCCTGATCCAAGTTCAAATAAAGTTAATCCTTATAATTTATTGAATAATTCAGGGTATTCGAAGGAGTGGCGTACGCGTATTCAATCTAAGGTTGGTTTGGTTCAAAAATTAGACTTTATAACGAAGGGGCTGAGTTATAAAGCATCCGTCGCATTCGATGCTAATATGTTATATTCAATGAAGAGGAGTAAATCAGTTTCTCAGTATTTTGCAACCGGAAGGGATGAAAATGGGAATTTGATTTTTGAAGAAAAGGTTTCCGGCTCTAATACTTTGGGAGGAGCTGAACCTAAAAATTCCGGAGATAAAACGATCTATTTTGAAAACTCATTGAATTATGCACAAGTTTTTAATGATATCCATAATGTTAATGCAATGGTTTTATATATGCAAAAGGATTATCAACCGCATGATCAGCCTTTAGCATATAGAAAGCAAGGATTGGTTGGGCGTGTGTCGTATATGTATGATGACCGTTATTCAATTGAAGGAAATTTCGGTTATACAGGAAGTGAGACATTTGCCAAAGGGCATCGTTTCGGACTCTTCCCGGCAGTAGGTGTCGCCTGGTATCTATCCAATGAAAAATTCTATGGAAAAGGTTTAAGTAATATTTTGAATAAATTGAAACTCCGTGCGTCTTTGGGACGAACAGGTAACGATAATACGGGCGGTAGTCGTTTCTTGTATCGTTCATCCATGAAAATGGATGCCGGAGGGTATAATGTCGGTTATACAGATGGAGGTGCTAACGGAGGTGTCGGTAATGGCATCATAGAAGGACAATTTTATTCACCGGGAATCGGTTGGGAAATAGAAGTAAAACAAAATTACGGAATAGAGTTAGGATTGTTCGATAATCGTATTGATTTACAAATAGATTATTTCAATAATAATCGTTCTGATATTTTGTTACAGCGTAAAACTGTTGGAGCGACGACCGGATTCCAGGTGATGCCTTGGCAAAATTTCGGAGAGGTAAAAAACCAGGGGCTTGATGCTAGTCTTGTTTTAAATCATACAATCGGCGAAGTAAAATTGTCAGCTAGAGGAAACTTCACTTTTGCCAGAAATAAAGTGTTGGAATATGATGAAGTTCCTCAAAAATATGAATGGATGAATGTTACGGGAACAAGAATCGGAGACAGGTCTATTTATATTTGTGATGGTTTTTATACCTATGATGATTTTAATATTACCGGCGAAGGTATCAATCGGAACTATGAATTGAAGGAAGGTGTTGTAAAATCAGGTTTGTCTGGGGATATTCGTCCGGGTGATTTAAAATACCGCGACTTGAATGGCGATGGTATTATCAATAGTTTTGATGCTCAGCGTGGACTGGTCGATCCTGAAAATCCGGAAATCGTATATGGTTTTGGAGTCAGTGCCGAATGGAAAAATTTTACGGTGAGTGCATTTTTCCAGGGAGCCGGTAATACATCAACAATCCTGGGACAAGCAGACAATACTTCCGCATTATGGCCTTTCTTGTGGGGAGTTGAAAATTCCCGGTTAAGATCTGAGTTTGTTAATCACTGGTCAGATTCTGATCCTTATAATTTTAATGTAGATTATCCCCGTTTAAGGCCGGATACGCATGCTCATAATAATGCCGCTAGTACATTTTGGGTACGTGATGCAAGTTTCTTGCGTTTCAAGAATTTTGAGTTTAGTTATCGAATACCTCAAAACTTTGCTCGGAAAATGGGAATACAACAGGCGCGTATTTATTTGATGGGTAATAATTTGTGTGTATGGGATAACCTCAAAATGTGGGATCCGGAAATGGGTAGCAAGAAATCAGGAGCGGCCTATCCACTCCCAAGGACTTTTACACTTGGGCTAGATGTAATTTTTTAATACTTAAATAGATATAATTGATTATGAAACAATTAAAATACTTGTTAGTTATCGCATTGACTGCGTGTATGTCATGTAATGACTTTTTGGATGTATCGGACGAATTGACACAAGAAGTAACCATGGACGATGTTTTTGAAAATCCAGCTTATACCAGACGTTTTCATCGTTATATTTATACAGGAATACCTGATATGAAATATATGGTGTTTAATACGGATTATAACAACCCTATGGATGGTTTGGATGCACCTTGGTCTCCCTGTTCGGATGAATTGAAGGCTAGTAGAAATTCTACCAATACAATACCCGTTTCCGGATATAGTTCGGCAAATGCACCTTATACTCGTTGGTCTTTATATAAACAGATTCGTCAATGTAATTTATTTTTGCAGTATGCCAAAGTTATTCCGGGTGATGTAGATCAGATATCAGAAGAAGAGTTGGCTGATATGAAAAATACAGCTCGTTTTTTCAGAGCTTATTATCACTATTTATTAGTTGAATTGTATGGTCCTGTACCATTAATGACTGAGGTAGTGGATTCGAATGCTGCCGATTTGGACTTTGCACGTGCTCCGTTGGATGAGGTCGTGAATTTTATCGATGCTGAATTGGCGGAATTATCCAAATTATTGCCTGAACAACGTCTGGAAGATAATGAACGGGTAAAACCGACAAGAGGAGTTGCTTTAGCTGTTCGTGCAAAACTTTGGGTATATGCTGCCAGCCCTTTATTAAACGGAGGTTATGCAGAAGCATTAGAGGTGACGAATACTGACGGGACACGGTTATTTCCGGATAGAGACAATAATAAATGGCAAAAAGCTTTGAATGCATTGCAGGAGTTAATCGACTGGGCGGAAACCGGAGCCTATGAGTTGCATACGGTTTATAATCCGGATGGAACGGTCAATGCGGCTCAATCTTTATACCAATTACAACAAGTGTACAATAAGGAAATTATTTGGGCTGCTACAAACAATTCCTTTGGCGCTGTTAATTCTGACGGACAAGATAGAAGTTGTACCCCTCGTACTGAAGGAGTAGGACAAACGGCTTTAGGCGTTCTTCAGGATATGGTGGATGATTTCTTTATGGCAGATGGCCTAAGTATTGAAGAATCTCCTAATTATACCGAGGAAGGGTTTAGTGATTATATCAATGAAATTCCGGCTTCACCGATAATGGGAGGTGTGACGCCTGTAATAACCACTCAGGTTTCTAATATGTATTTGAATCGTGAACCTCGTTTCTACGATGCTGTATTCTTCCAGGGACGCAGATGGCATATTTCTGGTCGGGAAATATTTTTCCATGATGGAGGTAATAATGGAAAGACAGGCGGTATGTATTCCAGAACAGGTTATTTACCTTATAAGGGATATTGCAAAGAACTGTATAATTCCGGCAGTTTCAAAAAATCTCAATTCCGTCCCAGCATTCTTTTCCGTTTAGGCGAATTCTATCTGCTGTATGCAGAAGTTCTGAATGAGGTGAATCCATCAGATAGGCGTATTATTGAATACGTAGATCGTGTACGTGTTCGTGCAGGCATTCCTCGGTTGGCTGATATTAAACCTCAAATTATAGGTAATAAAGAATTACAACGTGAAGCGATTCGTAAGGAAATGCGTGTAGAACTTTTCATGGAAGGTCAGCGCTACTTTAATGTGCGTCGTTGGATGGTTGCCGAAGATGGCCAGGAGTCTCCGCAAGGTGGATGGGTAAAAGGTATGAATCTGGATTCAAAAGATCCTAAAGAAGAATTCCATAAACGTAAAAATGTGGAATTACGACTTTTTGAAAGACGTATGTACTTATATCCTCTTCCTTTGAATGAGGTACAGAAATCCAGAAAACTGGTTCAGAATCCGGGTTGGGAATAAATGACAAGATAGTGTAATAATAGGAGGAGTATGCTGAAAAGTTATGATTGGCATACTCTTTCTTTTTCTATTTTCTGTATGACAAACTATGGAAAATAAAAATATGATGGTTTTAGTTGATATAAAATAAATACAGGAAAACCGGATAATAATCTTTCAGGTTGGTATGTAGTTTTTTCAATGCTTTGGAAATATGATATTCGACACCTTTCGGGGTTATGCCCAATGCTTCGGCGATCTCTTTATGAGACTTGTTCTCATAACGGCTCATCACAAATACAGCTCTGGTCTGTTCGGGTAAACCGGCCAGGGTTTTATTTACTATTTCTTGTGCTTCGGCGGTGAACAAGTCATTCGGGTCGCATGCTTCAAGTGTCGATATGCGGGTGTTCAGTTCCCATTCCGCATGGTTCAGCAATTGTTCGTTCACATCTTCCCTTACCTGAAGATGCTGAAGATAGTTGAGGCATTTGTTTTTTATGATGGTAAGAATATAGGCTGGTACATTCGAATCCTCTTCCAGTGAATGGCGGTTCTCCCAGTAATACATCAGTGCTTCGATCGTAAAATCTTCGGCGACAGCAACATCTCTTACATACGTATTCGCAAAGCGGATAAATCGGCCTTGATAATCAGTAAATAGTTGATTGAATGCTTTTAAATCTGTTGTATTCTCCATCCTCTAAGATTTGTAATCGGTCGTAAATATAATAAAAATAATGTTACTGACTCTCTCTTTGTTTTCAGAATCCTATATAGATAAAAAAGAACGATCCTCCATTGTTTAGAGGATCGTCCTTTTTTTTATTGTTATCCTATATATTTCAAAGAGAGATAACTTTAGTTCTTATTGTCCATTTGTTTTTATAATGTTTCAAAAACAGCAAAATTCAGCAAGATCGGTTCTGCTTTGGATTCGGAAATCTCCAATTTGATTGCATCGAGCGTTTGTGCTTCAAACCTGTTTATATGTTTATGGCCGATGCAGGTACCAGAAGAAAGGTCAATCCATTCATTATTCTTTTTACCTTTCAGGGTATATTTCAGAACCCGTTCTCCTTTTGAGATATCTTCCTGCAAGATGACACGGTTGATGCTGACCGGCTTGTCGAAAGATATGACAAATTCCGATCCGGTGCCCGATGTTTGTTGCAGCGGACTACCATATTGGCGTGCAATCTCTTTGCCCAGCGCTTCCACCTGGCGGACGTCGGCATCCGGAATAAGTCCCCTGTCGTCGATAACTAATCCCAGCAGCATATTCGTGTTTCTTCCTACACTGGTCTCATATTTTGTTAGTAGTTCGGGGAGAGTGAACATCATGCTATCCTGTCCGGCCGTCCAGAACCAGCCGCCCTGGAAGGAACGGTTCCAGCGCAGGGTGAAATCTGATTCCCCCGGACACCAGAACGGGGCGAAAGGATCGCCGTTCAAGCCATTTATAACACGCGTGCCGTCGGCATTGGTTGTCGAATCGGTAGTAGACCAACACGGATAAGGGGCGACACCTTCCTCATTGCCTACCCATCTGATCAGGTTTGGATGACCGTACGGGCCCTGGAAAGCGATGGCATTGGGTTGTAGTTTCTGTACCAGGGATAGTACGTCTGCACCGCCCTGGTCTTTGGAGAGCACACCGCCGTCAAACCATATTTCAAATAATTCCCCGTAATTGCTCCATAACTCGGTCAATTGCTGCGTTACGATTTTGTTGTATTCTTCCTGAGTGACCGGACCGCCTTCCTGGACAACGCCGGGATTGTCTACATACAGATAACCGTTTGCTGTTGTGCTGGCGTAGATTCCCGGTTTGATGTTATACTTTTTGCAGGAAGCGATAAAATCGGCAACAATATCACCTTCGCCGTTTTTCCAGGGGGATTGTTTGATACTGTAATCATGTGCTTCCGTTGGCCACAGGCTGAAGCCGCTGCAATGCTTGGCTACCAGTACGGCATATTGGGCTCCCAGTTTGTGCGCGGTTTCCAGCCATTGGTCGGTATTCAATTCTGTCGGGTTGAAAATGGATGCGTCCGGATGCGTTCCCCATTTCCTGAAATTGTAGTCCGGTTGGTAAACAGGCATATCAAAATGGATCAATACGCCGACTTCGGCATCGGCCCAGGCCAGTTGCCGTGCGTTTGGGGTGACAACGTTCGTCGGTTCGTTGGATGAACAGGAAACAAGAACTGACAAGGCTGCCAGTAATCCTACAAATGTTTTTTTCATGATTGAGTCAGATTATATTTCAGATGCAAGTATAGTGAAAAATAATATGCCAATATGCTAATGTGTCAATATGCCAATAAAATACCGTGGATCTAAAATTCTTAAAACTGGTACATTAGCATATTGCCTTATTGGCATATTGGCACATTAGCTCATTGGCACATTATTAGTTTGTCCAACCCGGATTCTGCGGTAACAGATTAGGATTGTAAGTAAACTCGTCTGTCGGGATCGGATACAGGTATAAACGATCGTACCATGTACGTGTCATACCCGGATAAACAACACGGTATTCACCTGTTGCCGGATCGCGCGGACCTAAATAAGTTTTTATGTTTTCCAGTAACTTCCCTGCTTTCCATCTGCACAAATCGTTCCAACGGAGGCCTTCGCAAGCCAGTTCTACACGACGTTCGCGACGAATTTCGTTTAATAGCGGAGAGATGGGAACTTCCCATTTCGGCCAGTTCGGATCGGTAAATCCTACATCTGTTGTCAGATGTTTCATGCCTACACGGTCACGCAGTTTATTGATCGTTTTGTCCAGAACCGCCTGGTCGCATTCACCCAATTCGGCTTTTGCTTCAGCATAATTCAGAAGAACTTCACCGTATCGGTAGATCAGGTCATCCAGCGTACATTTAATAAATTCGTTATCTTCCGCTAACGGAGAATACATTTTGTATAAGCGGTAGCCTGTATTTGAGAGATTACTGAATACCGGAGAATTTTCATATTCTTCAGAACCATCTGCCAATATAGCGATAGGACGTTCTGGTGTATATATGCATTGTTTCAAACGCGGGTCACGATTTTCAAACTCATCAGTGAATTTTACGTCACCTTTATACCGGTCGCTTAGAGCAATAGGTTTACCATCATCGCATAAGAATGATTCTACAAAGTCCTTGGTCATACCAGTTTTTGCTTCACGGACTGTACGAGGTCTGTTATTCATGCGTTTATCTGTCACATAGGCAGCAAAAAAGATTGCTTCCTTATTGTTTGAATAATCTTGTTGGTTGAACAGTGCATGATAGTCATCTTCAATATTACCGGTAGAGTAAACAGTAAAATTACCACTATTGATAATTTTTTCGGCAGCATCTACACTAATACGTAGATACTTATCTGCATTTTCAAGATTTCTGTATTTTCTCCAGGTTCCTTCAAACAGACATACCCTGGATTTCAGAGTCAATGCAGCATATTTACTTAGACGTGAGTCTTGCATTGTTTCCGGCAACCATTCGCTGGCTTTGTCCAGGCAAGCACAGATAGAGTCGATAACAGCTCCGCGATCATTACGTGGATTGTATAGTTCTTCGGAAGAAGTAGTCAGGTCTGTTGTCAACCAGGGTACATCACCGAATCGAAGAACTTTTTCGTAATAGAACTTGGCTTTAAAGAAGTAAATCTCCCCTACATACTGGTTGATCTTTTCAGCATTCCCCTCAACGGTATGATAACGGCTCAAAAAATAATTACAACTTCTGATATTAGCCCAATCGCCTTTAGCCCAACCCCCTCCGGCTGTAGGGATGGTGTAATCGCTCCAAACAAAATTATCCTTAGATTGAGGTGCCTGATTGTCTGAGGCATTGTCACTGTTATATATACCGGTATTATCCAGTGTTGTATAGAACTGGTTGGCAAAGTTTTTCAAGTCGCTTTCTGTCTTCCAATAAGTCTCGTCGTTGATTTTATCTTCCGGATACAAGTCCATAAAGTCGTTATTACATGCGGAAAATCCGAGTAATAAAGACAAGCTCGCTATATAATATACTTTTTTCATTCTGTTTTTAATTTTAATTATTCTACAATGTTTCATCTTAGAATGTCAGGTTAGCACCAAAAGAGAATGACCGGATAAATGGATAAGCATTTACTGTAGCCAATTCAGGATCGAAAGTGTCAGGCATTCCGGAGAATTCAAACAAGTTGTCTGCATTGAAGTAAACTCTCAGCTTGGAGATTTTAGCCTTTTCCGTGATATATTTAGGAATAGTATAACCAAGAGCGAGCTGTTTACAACGGATATAAGCACCATTCAACATGAAACGGGTCTGGTTTTCATTTACAGCAGAACCGTTCATACGGGCACGTGGAAAGAACGCATCGCGGTTATCTTCTCTCCAATAGTCATAATTCATCTTTTGGGGAACAGACCACTCAGATGTATAATGAGACAGATAGAATGTCTTTGACGGTATAATATCACGTTTCATAGTACCCTGGAAGAATAACGTGAAATCGAAGCCTTTATACTCGGCTGTACCACGGATACCGAAGTTATAACGCGGTGTTTCATTACCGATGATCTTTAGGTCACCAGAGTTGTTGACCGTGTTTTCACCTCTTGTAACTTCTCCGTCACCATTCAGGTCGGCAAATTTGATATCACCGGCATATTGCGTATAACCGACTATTTTTGACTGGTTCCATGAAGAGGCTTCTTCGTCGGACTGGAATAAACCATCTGTTACGAATCCCCAGATTTCACCCAACTTCTTGCCTTCATAATAATTGTCTGACAAGTTCTTTGTCGGATTATCATATTTGGTGATTTCAGCCTGATAGTCTGATAAAGATAGTGTTGCACTATAGGCGAAACCATTCTGTAAGGCCGATTTCCAGGTTAAAGCTACTTCCCATCCACTGGTTCTCAAATCGGCAGCATTCATCTGAGGTTCAGAAACACCTAAAATGGAAGGTAATGTTTTTGATTTTGTCAACATGTCTTCTGTTGTTCGAACGTAATAGTCGAATTCTCCGGTCAGTTTGCTGTCAAACATTGAGAAGTTAAAACCTAAGTCCCATTGTTTAACTGTTTCCCAGGTTAGCTGGTCGCTTACCAATTCCGGAGCATATACTCCCATCTGTTTTTCACCGCTAAACAGGTAACCTACTTCACCTGTGGTATAGGTAGAAATATAGGGATAATACATGTCATTACCACCTTGCAGTAGTACCTGGTTTCCTAAAGCCCCGTAAGAACCTCTGATCTTGAAGTCATTTACGATATGGGCGATCGGTTTCCAGAATTTTTCCTGTGAAAGTCTCCAACCCAATGAGAATGTCGGGAAGAATGCAAAACGGTCATCTTTCGGGAAACGTGAAGAACCGTCGTAACGGCCATTTACCTGTACCAGATATTTGTCGTCGTAAGCGTAGAACAGACGGAAGAAAGCACCACGGATGGCCCACTGGTTCATATAATCACTGGTCGAACGGTCGCCGGTTGCCAGGTTCAGAAATGGAATATCGTTGGCGATCAAATTGTTTCTACTCAGACCCACACCTTTATAAGTCGCATTTTCCTGGTTGAAACCGATCATTCCTTCCAAAGCATGTACTTTGTTGATTTTCTTCTTATAGGTAGCATATGCATTGAATACGTCGTACTGCGATTCTCTTTTGTTATAAGATACCTGATTCGGAGAAGTATGCGGGAAGATTGAACCCTGATTTCCGTCAGCGTCATAGTCGATGTATTCACGTACATGGTTCTTGAAAGAATAGTTATAGTAGTTATATGTATAATCGAAGTTGATTTCCAATCCTTCGAACGGGTTCAGTTTAGCGAATGCCGTTGCATACATATTATTGTTTCTCATTTCGGCAGAACCTCCTTGTGATAACCAGGCTGCCTGATTCGTAAAGTAACCGTCGCCACAGTAACCGGCAAAATGTCCGTCCGGATGGTAAACCGGCATCAGGGGACGGCTGTCGCCCGGAATCGTAGCTCCCAAAGAGTTGCTACCATATTTATTTTGTGGACCGGTATTCATTTTTACCATTGATAGAGTTGCTCTCAAGCCAACCTGCAACCAGTTGTTCACCTTGTAGTTTACGTGTTGCAATACATTGAAACGTTTGTAATCTTCGTCTGTCCATTTAGAGATACCGTCCTGCTGGAACATACCGGCCGATGTCATATATTTGGCTGTTTCGCTACCGCCTTGTACACTGATGTTGTACTGTTGCATCGGATAACTTTTCTTATTCAAGGCTTCATACCAGTCGGTATTGCCGCAATAACGGTATTTGCTGGCTGCATCGTCCGGATGATGGAATACCGGAAGATTATTGACCGGATCGTTGTAATAATTTCTGACATGCTCCATGGTGATGTCATCGAAATAGTTACTACCGTTGCTTGTTGTGTTGGCATCATTCATCCATTGTGTATATTCCATGGAGTTCATATAATTGGCATGAACGGTCGGAACGTTGATGGAATAGTTTGCGCTCAGTGAAACAACCGGTTTTTGTGATACGAAACCTGTCTTAGTGGTGATCAGGATTACACCGAAAGCGGCACGTGCGCCATAGATAGACGCGGAAGCCGCATCTTTCAGTACGGTTACATCCTTCACATCCTGCGGGTTAATCAGGTTCGGGTCCATTTCGATACCGTCCACCAGTACCAGCGGACCTCCGCCGGATAAGTTTGTCGTACCACGAATATTGAAGGAAGAACCTGTTCCCGGCGCACCGCTGGAAGAAGTGATATTCAAGTTGGCGATTGCGCCCTGCAAACCGGCTCCCAGGTTGGTCAACGGGCGGTCTTCGATCACTTCCGAACCGACGGTTGCCACAGAACCTGTCAAGTCTGCTTTTTTCATGGTACCGTATCCTACGACAACGACTTCTTCCAATGTCTCGGAGTCTTCCTGTAAGATGATTTCCATTCTTCTTCCGGCGTTAGCTTTCACTTCTTCTCTGACATAGCCGATGAAAGTGATTACCAGCGTAGAGCCTGATTTTGCGTTAATAGAGAAATTCCCTTCTACGTCCGTTGTAGTTCCGTTGGTTGTCCCTTTTTCGACAATGTTGGCACCGATAACGGGGTCTCCATTGGTGTCGATTACTTTACCTCTGATTGTACTACTTTGTTGCGGAGCGGCAGCCATAGTCTGTTTGCCAAGTACGATATGGTTTCCTTCTACAGAATATGTGATACCCGAATCAGCCAACAATTCTTCCAGTACTTTGGAGACAGGCTGGTTTTTAGCCTTTAACGACACCTTCTTGTTTACGTTTACCTGGTTGTTGTAGATAAACAGGTAATCAGTCTGGTGTTCTATCTCGTTCAGTACTGTTTCCAGTTGAACATTTTTCTTGTTAATACTGACCCTCGCATTTTGTGAATGTGTATTTTCTGCAAAAGTGCAGAACACACATACTAAGAGCAGGAATGTCGTGATTCTCATAATTCTGAAAATTTTTAAGGGTCGCGGTGCCCGATAATTACACCTCGACAAAGTGTTTTCTTTCATACTTTGTTGTGATTTGAAATTAATAAATTAATAATTTAGTTTGTGTTAATTGGATGTCTGCCGGCTATTGCCCCCCAGCTTTCACCGGCATTACGGTTAACAAATTTTTTATCCCATAAGCATTTTAATTTAGGTGAAACATATTGTTAAAATCATTTGATATAAATAATGTGATTGTCGTCATCCCGTTCATAGGCAAACTTTATATCTTTTTGTAAGACTCTCAATGCATAATCAACGCCGTCGGTTTGTCTGAACTTTCCTGTATACAAGTATTTTTGTACTTGTTTGTTTGTGATATAGATGTTTATCCCATAGTATTTCTCAAAATCTTTCATGATCGATGCAAATGTCTCGTTTTTGAAACAGATCAGGCCTTCCCGCCAGCGGTAGGGTGTATAATCGTCTACCGGTTTTACCCGCAGTTTGCCATCATGCAGATAGGCTTTATTGTGTGGTGTGAGCATCAGGCTTTCGTTTGCATCGGTCAGGGAAGAAATTCTCACACTTCCTTCCATCAGGGTTGTTTCAAATATTTCTGTTTCCGAATAAGAATCGACATCGAATTTAGTTCCCAATACCTCTACGTTATAATTGTTTGTTTGCACGATGAACGGTTTGCTTTTATCTTTTGTCACATCGAAATAGGCTTCGCCGTCCAGTTTGACCAGACGTTCCTTTTCGTTAAAGGTGATTGGGTATTGAATGGTAGTCCGTGCGTTCAGCCAGACATTTGTTCCGTCAGCTAATGTAATATTGATGCGTTGTCCTGCCGGGACAGTGATTGTTTGCAATGCTATCGGAGTCTGTTCCGTTTGCATTTGCCGGTAGATAAAACTCCCGCCAAGCGTAAGGGCGATGACTGCGGCTATTTTGATTAACTCAGTTCTAAGAGAACTAAGGTTTATCTATTTCTCTAGAAAGAGTTTTAATATTTCTTTGGAAGGATTCAAAAACAGGCCCGGCAGGATAAAAAAAGAAATAAAATGTAAAGTATCATTTTATTTCAGCTCTATTGGGCGGATCGGATTTCTACCGCAGAAAGTTTCTTTCGCTAAAATTCCCCACTGTTTTTGTTTATGTGGGGAATTTTCCCCACTACAAAGGGGAATAATCCCCACAGCAATGGGGAAAAATACCCACTGCAATGGGGTGAGAGTTAGACTTCACAAACAAATTTGATAAAATCAGAGCTGTCTCTGTCTTTATTGACACCACTGGAGACAATATCATATAAAGGAAAAATTGAGTTTGTAATATTTTTTTTATATTTTTACTAGGGATATGCAAGTCTGAACTGCTATTAGTATAGAAGGGTAATCCTAAACGATATAAAATGAACAAAGATATATTATATAAATTTTTTGAAGGCAATGCATCATTTGAGGAGGAAGCGGCTGTAAAACAGTGGATGGAAGAGTCTGCTGAGAACCGCCTGGTCTTTTTGAAAGAACGGAAATTGTTTGATGCCATGTTGCTTTTGGGGAATGAAGAAATAATTAAGAACGGAAAGAAAAGATTTTCTATAAACCTTAGTTCTCTTAGAACTGAGTTAATCAAAATAGCCGCAGTTGTCGCAATCACTTTGGGAGGAAGTTATTTTTATTATCAGTCTTCGTTGGAAAAAGAATTGATGGCGATGCAGACAATCACTGTCCCGGCAGGCCAACGTATCAATATCACATTGGTCGATGGCACAAATGTCTGGCTAAATGCCAGGACTTCACTGTCATATCCGGTGAAATTCGGTAAAAATAATCGCCAGGTGGTCTTGGATGGCGAAGCCTATTTCGATGTGACAAAAGATAAAAGCAAACCGTTCATCGTGCAAACGGATAATTATAACGTAGAGGTATTGGGTACCCAATTTGATGTAAATGCCTATTCAGAAACAGGCGAGTTTGAAACAACGTTAATGTCGGGTAGCGTAAAGGTAGCTTCAGCAAGCGACTCCACGCAAAAAATAACTCTGAAACCGAACAATAAGGTTTTTCTGCAAGACGGTAAATTGCATGTAACCGCTGTGGACGACTATAATCCTTACCGATGGAAAGAAGGCTTGATTTGTTTTAAGAATGAAACGTTTACATCCATTATGAAAGATTTTGAAAAATACTATGGATTAACAATTCAGGTGAAAAACAAGAATGTCTTTAAATACGTTTACACAGGTAAATTCCGACAGACAGACGGTATCGATTATGCGCTGAGGGTATTGCAGAAGGATATCAAGTTTACTTATCAGCGAGATGACGAGAACCAGATAATTTATATAGAATAAGATTATAAGAATGATATTATTAACTTTAAAAGAATGCTTATGAATATACATGATCACTAGCTGAAAAATGCCGGCAAACGCTGGGGGGCAATTACCGGCATTCAATCAACACAATTCAATTAAAAACTGTATTAACTTCAAATCATCAACAAAGGTATGAAAAAAAACTCTTTGTCGGGTAGGTATTATCCTAAAAGCCCGAAACTTAAACAAATCTTTAGAATTATGCGAATCACCACGTTCCTACTCTTAGTATGTGTGTTCTGCTCTTTCGCAGAAAATACACATTCACAAAATGCCCGGGTGAGTATTAGTAAACGTAATGCCCAGCTGGACGAAGTATTAGGCGAAATCGAAAAACAGACCGATTATCTGTTTATCTATAATAATCAGGTAGATGTGAACCGCAAGGTCTCTGTCAAAGTTAAAAATGAGCCGGTATCGGCAGTCCTTAAAAACATCCTGAAGAATTCGGAAATCGATTTTGATATGGAAGGTACGCATATCGTACTTACCAAAGTAACAGGAAAAACGGATGCAGAAATCCAGCAACAGGCAAGAAAAATCGATGGAGCGATACTCGATTCAAACGGCGAACCGGTTATCGGGGCGAATGTGATAATTAAAGGTACGACTAACGGTACCGTGACAGATATCAATGGAGAATTTTCCATCGAGGCCCAATCCGGCTCAGTTTTGGAAGTTTCTTATATCGGTTATCTGACAAAAGAAATTACAATTACCAATCAGAATACGCTTCGTGTTATATTGGTGGAAGATACCAAGACTCTGGATGAAGTGGTCGTAATCGGATATGGTACACAGAAAAAAGCCGACCTTACCGGTTCCGTAGCAAATATTAGTACCGAGAAGTTGAGTACACAGAGTAATGTGAATATCGGGCAGGCCCTTCAGGGTAAAATTGCCGGGGTCGATATCGTATCCCAAGGTGGCGCTCCGGGACAGAGCAGCCGTATCATGGTTCGTGGTATCGGTACCTTGAACAATGCCAGTCCGCTGTATATTGTGGATGGAATGTATATGAGCAGCATGGACCATCTGAATCCGAACGATATTGAAAGTATAGATGTACTGAAAGATGCCTCTTCTGCTGCCATCTACGGTTCACGTGCTGCCAATGGCGTTATTATTGTTACCACAAAATCCGGTTCTAATACGGAAGGAAAACCGATTATCGATGCTTCGGTGAATGTCGGTGTGCAAACTCCGTCCAAATATCTGGATATGCTGGGAGCGGAAGATTGGGCGCGCCTGACAACTGTTTCCCGTCAGGCTATCGGTGCCAGTCCGCTTGAAATGGCAACCGATATGAAAGAAAGTAATGATTGGCAAGATGAAATGATGGGACCTGCCTTGATGCAGAATTATAACCTGACGGTCAGAGGCGGCACAAAGTATTTTACTTATTATACAGGTCTTGGTTATGTCAATCAGGACGGAACAATAAAAGGTACGAATTATCAACGCTATAATGCCCAGTTTAAATCGGAATATAAGCGTGGTTGGTTTACTTTTGGAAACAATGTCGTGTTCAGTTCACAACAGAATAATCCTTTGTACGGTTTTGCACGCGGTGGTTATCTGGGTATTATCCTTCAGTCTATACCGACTCTTCAAAAATATGATCCGACCAACGAAAAGGGAGGCTATGGTAAAGTGTATGGTGATGCAACCGATATTCCTAATCCGCTGGGTATCCTGGATGAAAACCTGACGCGCAGGACATGGAACGCTTACAATGCTTATATCAATCTGTATGCAGAGGTTAAATTGCCTTTAGGATTTAAATACCGGCTGAATGCAACTCCTGATCTCTCCTTTGAACGGAATACATCTTATGAAAATATCTATGATTTCGGTTTGCGTAATAATGCAGTGTCCAACATGACCGAATATCGTTATCAAAAGAATAATTTCCTGATTGAAAATCTGTTGACGTTTGATCAGACATTCGGCAAACATAAGATCAGTGCTTTGTTGGGATATTCTTATCAGAATTATCATACCCGTTATATACTGGCTTCCGGTAAGGGGTTGCCTGAAGGAATAACTGAAGTAGGTGCTGCTACACAGGACCGTATGAATGATACATGGTCGAAAGAGAGCGCGTTGACCTCAATCATTTCCCGTGTATTCTATTCATATGATAATCGTTATTTGATTACAGCAACTTATCGCCGGGACGGTTCTTCCAAATTTGCCAAAGAGAATCGATACGGACATTTCCCCTCTGTTTCGGTCGGTTGGAATATCGCAGAAGAACATTTTATGGAACAGTCGAAGAGCTGGATGGACCAGTTGAAGTTGAGAGCGGGATATGGTATCCTGGGTAATCAGGAAATTGACGACTATATGTACACCAGTGTTATTACATCCAATATTAATTATCCGGATGGTAACGGCGGTTTGATCAGTGGTGCATTCCCGAAAGATTTTGCGAATCCGGCAATTAAATGGGAAGAAACGGAAATGACCAATATCGGTGTAGATATGGCTTTTATGAACTCACGGTTGATGATCACGGGTGACTGGTATCGTAAGAATACTAAAGATATATTGTTGACAGTGCCTATTCCTATTTCGACAGGTGGTGCAAACGACCCCGTCCGTAATGCCGGTAAAATTAAAAATACAGGTGTGGAATGGACTGTGGGTTGGAATGATGCCCCTTCAAAAGATTTTTCTTATGGAATTACCTGGACCGGTAATGCGATGAAAAATGAAGTAGTAGAAATGGGAGATGCCAACCAGGTGATTGAAGGTGGTAAAAACCGTACCAATGTAGCTACAACCCGTACGTTGGCCGGCTATCCGATCGGTGGTTTCTGGTTGATCCCAACAGAAGGTCTGTTCCAGAACCAGGCGGAGATAGATGCATATGTAAAGGATGGTAATTTGATTCAGCCGAATGCAAAACCCGGAGATATCCGTTTCAAGGATTCTAATGGTGACGGAAAAATTACGGATGACGATCGTGTCTATTGCGGCAGTCCGTTCCCGACACTGACTATGGGATTAAATCTGAATGCAAGCTACAAGGGATTTGACCTTTTATTGGGCATGCAGGGTGTTTTTGGCAATAAAGTGTATAATGGAACCCGTTTAGAGTTGGAAGGTGTAAATAAAGGAACGAACTTCCTGGCTTCTACGCTCGATTACTGGACTCCGGACAATCCCGGTGCATCGCATCCTCGTTTAGTTTGGGATGATCCGAACCAGAACACCCGGCCTCAGAGTGATCGTTTCCTTGAAAACGGTTCATTCTTCCGTCTGCGTAATGTCCAGTTAGGATATACATTCCCGAATCGTTGGTTCCAGGATAAAATACAAAAACTGCGTGTATATGTGAATGCGGAAAATTTGTTTACAATCACAGGATATAGTGGTTACACTCCTGATATCAATAATGCAGACAATGCAACGTCCCGTGGTTTCGATAACTTTGTTTATCCGACAAACAGAGTATTCATGTTGGGACTTAATCTTACATTCTAAAAAAATCATGTCATTATGAAAACATTAAAATTAATCATATTCGTTTTTATTGCCATTACACTTAATGGTTGTGAAGGCAAACTGGATCTGACTAATCCGAATAAGCCGACCGGAGAAACTTTCTGGAAGACGGAAGCCGACTTCAGACAGGCTATGGCCTCTTGTTATACACCGCTAAAAAACTGGAATGGCGGATATTATGGAACCCGTGGACTGATGACTCGCATTTCACGTGCGGATGATATTGAGTTCCGTAATGATATTCAGGAAATATATTCAATGCATCGTTTCACGAATGATCCGAACAATGCAGTGGCAAATAATATCTTTTATCAGTTCTACAATGCTATTTACAGGGCTAATTCTATTTTGCAAGAAATAGACGGTAAAGATTTTACAGAAGAGTTCATCGACCAGATTCGTGGTGAAGCTCTTTTTATCCGCGGCATGTATTATTTTCAGTTGGCAAAGGAGTTTGGTGATGTTCCTCTGCGGTTAACAGCTTCTCAGGACCCGGCTACTTTCCAGTTGGCTAAATCGAGCCAGGCAGAAGTGTACGGGCAAGCCGAAAAAGACTTTATCGAGTCAGCTTCTCTGCTGCCTTTGGCAAATGATAAAGGGAAGCCGACACGGGGAACTTCGTATGCTTATTTAGGTAAATTGTATGTGTATATGGAAAAATGGCAGGATGCTAAAAATACCCTGGAACCATTGACTAAAGCTCCGTATACGTATAAACTGGTAGATGATTTTACCTGGAATTTCGATGAGGAGCATGAAAACAATGCAGAAAGTATTTTTGAGATCCTCTATGAGCCGGTAGGCGGATCGGACCAGTGGGATAATGGTGAAACAGCCAATTCTGCCCAGTCGACCACCATTGCTGTTGAATATGCGGCAGGTGCTGTTGGCGGATGGTTTGAGGCAAAACCGACCCAGAAGATGATGGATATTTTCAGGAAAGAAAGAGCGGCAAACGGAGAGTATGATTATCGTACATTGACATCTGTTGCCTGGGATTATCCCGGCTGTATGTATTATATGAAGCCTATTCAGGAAGTATTATCCGGTGAAGACCTGGCTTCTTACTGGATTCTTAAATATCAGAATTCCAAAACCCGTGAACAGGAAGTGGAAACAATTCCTTCCTATATCAACGAACGTGCCATGCGTTTTGCCGATGTGATCTTGTTATTGGCTGAGTGTGAACTGAATCTGAATAATACGGCACAGGCAATCGGTTACATAGACCAGATACGTACACGTGGAGGTAACTTGCTTTCTTATTCCGGCAAGACAGATGCTGCATCGGTTAAGGAAGAACTGATCCATCAGCGTGCTATCGAGTTCTTTAAAGAAGGGGAACGTTTCTATGACCTTCGCCGTTGGGGGTTGCTTGAACAGGAGTTGAAAGCGCAGGACCCAATCCGTTTTGCCAGCTTCCAGAAACGTCATTATTATTTGCCCATACCGGCTAAAGAGATACAAACCAACTTGTTGTGTACTCAGAATGGTGACTGGTAATTGAATGGAATAAGTTGACAGGATAAGGCCGTTACCGTCTGGCAACGGCCTTATTTGTCTCTGATAACAACGTAAAAACATATTTGTATGAAATCGAATAAAATAATAGTTGCTATATTTTTAAGTATCAGTTTTAGTATACAGGGACAGGCGCAATCGACGGTAGGTGTCACTCATTCCGGCCAATCTACCGGGCAAACACCTTTTCCCGTAGATACATATGCAGAATTGCCTAATCCGGCAACAACGGATCCGGCATTATGGAAAAATGTAAAAGGGACAAGCGTAAGTTGGGGTTCTACCGATATACGGTATAAAAAAGAAGAACCGGCCCCTGTCAGTCGGATAAGTAAAGAGATCGAACTGACGGCATGGAAGGGAGAACGTGTTGCTTCCCAGTGGGTTGTATGGGGTGATCAACCTTTACATAGTCTATCCTTTTCTGTAACGGAACTGGTTCATAAAAATAAGAAAAGCAAGATTGGTCAGGATCGGTTGCTGTCAGGTTTTGTTCGTTATGTAATGACAGACGAACTGAATAAGGATGGAACGGGGGGATGTGGCTCCCGTCCGGATGCTGCTGCATTTGATTCGTCATTGGTTGCCGATCCGATAGATCACCTGACAAAAGTTCTTTCTTTACCGGAGCGTACTACTCAGGGAGGATGGGTGCGCGTATGGGTTCCTCAAGATAGTCCGGCTGGTATTTATGAGGGCAAAGTGATTTTGAAAGACGGGGATAAAACACTCGGGGAACTTATTTTAAAAATCAATGTGAAAGATCGCATCTTACCTATGCCGTCCGAGTGGACTTATCATCTTGACTTATGGCAAAATCCGTTCGCAATAGCACGTTATCATCAGGTTGAACCCTGGAGTAAGGCTCATTTTGATTGTATGCGTCCCTATATGGAGATGTATCGCCAGGCAGGAGGAAAGGTCATAACTGCCTCCATCATGCATAAACCCTGGAATGGGCAAACGTACGATTATTTTGAAACGATGATTACCTGGATGAAGAAGGCAGACGGCAGCTGGTCTTTTGATTACACTGTTTTCGACCGGTGGATAGAGTTTATGATGAGTGTCGGTGTAACGCAGGAAATAAACTGTTATTCGATGGTTCCCTGGAGGTTATCTTTTCAGTATTTCGACCAGGCAACCAATAGTCTGAAGTTTATAGAGATGAAACCCGGTGATCTGGAGTATGAAGATATATGGGAAACTATGCTGAGATCGTTTGCTGCTCATTTGAAAGAAAAAGGCTGGTTCGATATTACCCATATTTCTATGGATGAACGTCCTATGGCGGTTATGCAGGAAACATTGAAAGTGATACATAAGGCCGATCCGGACTTCAAGGTTTCTTTAGCCGGTGCTTTACATGAAGAATTGTCTGACGAACTGGATGATTTCTGTGTGGCATTGCGGATGAAATATTCAGAAGAGATGAAGGCTAAACGTAGGGCTGAGGGTAAAGTCACTACCTTTTATACCAGTTGTGAAGAACCTCGTCCGAATACATTTACCTTTAATCCGCCTGCCGAATGTGAATGGTTCAGTTGGTATGCGGCGAAAGAAAATCTGGATGGTTATTCCCGCTGGGCATTGAACAGCTGGGTAATCGAACCGTTGCTTGACAGCCGCTTCTATACCTGGCCGGGAGGAGATACTTATTTTATCTATCCGGGTGCAAGAACCTCCATGCGTTTTGAGCGTCTGATTGTCGGTATTCAGGCATTTGAGAAAATCAGGATTTTGAGAGAGGAATTCAATTTGTCAGGAAATCGACAGGCAAAAGCTAAAATAGATAAGGCTTTGAGCCTGTTTGATGAAAATACATTGGAAAGTGTTCCCGCTTCGGCGGTTATATCAGAAGCGAATAAGATCATAAATGGTTATTGACTTGCCGGACATAATAATGAGAACTGTAAAGGGGAAGACAACGATTTTCCCCTTTACTTATTCTATAGTATAGAAACAAAATTTGAGCCCTTAACATTATAAACAAAAAAAAATCCCTATGTTTGTAAAGAACTTTATTTAGAGAGACGGGATATTTATTACTGCCTTAGGTATGAGATCTGTGATTATGGGAATGAATGTAGAGATTGAAGAAAAATATTTGAAAGAACTTGCAGGAGGCAGTCGTAAAGCCTTTGAAGTACTTTATATGACGTACGCTCCCCGTGTCGAGTATTTTTTGCGTGGCTTGCTTAAAAACGATCTTGAAGCGGAGGATATAACACAAGACATATTTTATAAGATATGGAGTAATCGTGAAACGATTGCCCAGATCGATTCGTTTAAGTCTTACCTGTTCCGTATGGCGAAAAATGCCGTATACAATCATTATTCCCATTTGTTGGTTAAAGAAAACTATATCGAGATCGAGAAGAACAAACAAGATTATGAGGATTTGATCGAGGAGAAAATACATGCTGAAGACCTGGAACTGCTCATCGTTATGTCAATAGAGAAAATGCCGCCTCAAAGAAAGAAAATATTTAAGATGAGCCGGTTCGAACATTTATCCAATGATGAAATCGCACAACAGTTGAATATTAGCAAACGTACTGTGGAATCTCACATCTCGCAGGCAATGAGTGATTTAAGGAAGCTTTTGGTTTTGTATGTGATCACTTTCATGTAAAAAAATATTTTTTTTTCAATAAGACTCCGTGTGCATAGCTACTTGGCTGTCTTATATATGTAACACCACTAAGAATGAGAACAAATTATATATATTCCATTATTACGAAATTTTTTGGCAACGATATGCCAAAGGAAGTTCAACTCCGTTTCCAGCACTGGTTTCTTCAAACTGAAGACAGCCTGGAAAAAGAGAAGGCTCTTCATAAAATATGGGATGGGATAGAGGTAAAAGCAGATGAGAAAACACGCAGAAAATATGCGAAACTGAATGCCCGTATCGATCTGGCGGAAGGGAATAGGAAATATTTTGCAGTGAAGCGGATGGCGGTTGTCGCTGCCATGTTCCTGCTGATGTTGGGATCGGCTTGGATGGCGTGGAATATGAAAGATATGCAGGATGAAGAATCTTTCTATATCGTAGAAGCGCCGCTGGGTGAAAAAAGTAAACTAACCTTGCCCGATGGAACAGTTGTTTGGTTGAATGCCGGTTCGCAATTGCGATATTCCAGTCATTTTAATAAAAACAACCGGGATGTCACTCTGGAAGGAGAAGGTTATTTTGAGGTCACCAGGCAACAGGAAAAAGAATTTATCGTTTATTCTGCCGGATGCGGGGTGCATGTCAAGGGGACGGTATTCAATGTAAAAGCATATCCGGAAGATCCGACCATGGAAGTCCGTCTTTATGAAGGTTCGGTTTGTTTATCCACACCTTCTGTCAGAGAAGAAGACGGAATTTATATGGAACCTGGTGAAAAGGTCCATTATAATAAAAAGAATAAGACCACCAGGAAAGAAAAATTGCTCTATCAGGATGATTTGTCCTGGAAAGACGGATATTACCATTTTGCAGATAATTCACTGAAAGAGATTGCTGCCGAACTGGAACGTATATTTAATGTCCGCATCAAAATAGAAGATGACGATATTGAAAAATATAGATACCATATATCCTTTGTAAATCATGAAGTGTTGCCTGATATGCTGGATGCGATCAACAATGATAAAAAGTTGATTATAACGTATAATAAGGATACGATTGAGATAAGAAAGAGAAGATAATAACTCAATTTATTTGATAGAGATATAGGTAGTAAGCTGGAGCGTACGGTCAGCTGACGGATATTTCTATGCATGAATGTAAACTTTGTATAAACAATTAAATTAATTAACATGAGAACAAGACAGTCCTTTTATGAAAAACCGCTTCTTCTGTTTTTCCTGTTGATGATCTTTGTTTCTTCTACAGTGACGGCACAGGGTGCTGAAAAGATTTCCATGAAGTTAACAAATCTCACGATAGAACAGGCATTGGAGCAGATCACTAAACAGAATGGCTATTCGTATGTGATAAAAAGTTCAGATCTGAATATGCAGAAAAAAACGTCTGTAGATGTCACGGATGAACCGATCAGGGAGGTCCTTTACAAGGTGTTTGAAGGGCAGCCGGTTTCGATAGAGATTGTAGGGAAGAGTATCCGTATTTCAAAGGAAAACCGGAATGCTCCGACAGGAACTTCGCAGAAGAAGGTGGTGAAAGGAACCGTTACCGATGAGACGAACCAGCCGGTAGCCGGAGTGAATGTCGTTGAACAGGGAACGACAAACGGAACGATTACGGATATGAACGGGAATTATTCCCTGGAGGTAAGCGGTCCGAATGCGATACTACAATATTCTTTTATCGGTTCCAGGACGATTACGCAAAAAGTAGGTAATCAAACTTCCATTAATGTTGTTTTGCAGGAAGATTCGCAGGCTTTGAGTGAAGTGGTTGTGGTTGGTTTCGGTACGCAGAAGAAAGTGAATCTTACAGGATCGGTTTCTACGGTTGCTTCAAAAGCCTTGGAATCGAGACCTGTTGCGAATGTCAGTCAGGCGCTTCAGGGATTGGTTCCGGGATTGAATTTCTCGTATGCCGGTTCCGGAAACGGAGGAGAACTGAATAATGATATGAAACTGAATATTCGTGGTGGTGGTACGATCGGCGATGGTTCGAAATCGTCTCCACTGGTATTGATCGATGGGATGGAAGGTGATATGAATGCGCTGAATCCCCAGGATATCGAGAGTGTTTCCGTTTTGAAAGATGCTGCGGCTTCTTCAATCTACGGGTCAAGAGCGCCTTTTGGAGTGATATTGATCACCACTAAGAAAGGGAGTGCCGGAAAAATATCGGTAAACTATAACAACAGCTTCCGCTGGTCTTCGGCAATCAATACGCCCGACATTGCAGATTCGTATACTTATGCCCAATATTTTAACCGAGCCGCAGAAAATATGGGAGAAACCGGACGTTTTACGCCGGAATGGCTTGAACGCATTAAAGCATATCAGGAAGGAACGTATCTTCCGACAACCGTACCGGATCCTAATAACCCGACCCGTTGGGATTGGCAGGGAAATTCCAATAACGACTGGTACGATATCTATTTTAATAATGCCGCGTTTTCACAGGAACATGCCGTCAGTGCCAATGGGGGAAGTGAGAAATATCAATTCTATGTATCTGCCAATTATCTGGACCAGAGCGGTCTGCTCAAATTTAATACGGATAAGATGCAACGTTATACCGTTACCGGTAAAATCAATGCCAAGCCGACAGATTGGTTAAGTTTCAATTACAGTTCGAAATTTATCCGGAATGATTATAAGAAACCCTCTGCGGTGGATGATAATGTTTTCTATCACAATATCGCAAAACGCTGGCCTATGGAACCGTTCCTCGATCCTAACGGACATGGAATGAGCATGGCTGAAAGTTTGTTGCAGGGTGGAGATTATAAGACTCAGAAAGACAACCTGTACCAGCAGTTCCAGCTTATCCTGGAGCCAATTAAGGACTGGAAGATTTTTGGAGAACTGAATTACAGGACTACAACGGAGTTTCTACATAAAGATGTGAATCAGGTAACCAAATATGACGTGAACAACAACCCGTGGACAAATCCGGCTGAACAGTCTTCCGTATTGGAACAGGCAACCAAGAATAACTTTTTCAACCCGAACGTTTATACGGAGTATTTCAAGGAGCTTAATGGCGGTCACGCTTTTAAAGTGATGGTCGGTTTCCAGGCGGAACTGAATAAATACCGGGAACTGGGAGCTTCCAGAACGGATATGATCACTTCCAATTTACCGACCCTGAATACTTCCACCGGAACGGACAAGATCACGAAAGGCGGATATTCACATTGGGCTACAGCCGGTTTCTTCGGTCGTATTAATTACAACTATAAAGAACGTTATTTGCTGGAAGTAAATGCCCGTTACGACGGAACGTCCCGCTTCTCCCGCGATAACAGATGGAATGTTTTCCCTTCTGTGTCTGCCGGTTGGAATATTGCACGCGAAGCATTCTGGGAACCCTATACAGATGTTGTGAACAATTTGAAGTTAAGAGGATCGTGGGGTGAATTGGGAAATCAGAATACAACCAATTTGTATCCTTACTACCAGTTACTCAAGTTCGCAGCGAACGATGCAAACAGTCATTGGTTGCTGAACGGAATGAAACCCAATACCGCTAATGCTCCTGATCTGATCTCCACATTATTATCGTGGGAAACAATGCGTTCATGGAATATCGGTATCGATGTCGGCGCTTTGCAGAACCGCCTTACGTTTAGTTTTGACTATTTCAACCGTAAAACACTGGATATGGTAGGACCGGCACCTGAATTGCCTGTTATTCTGGGGGCAACCGTTCCTAAAACGAATAATGCCGATATGGAATCGAAAGGTTTTGAATTGGATATCGCATGGAGGGACCGGATCGGTAAAGTCGATTACGGTGCACATATCTTGTTGTCGGACGACCGTCAGCGGGTGACCCGGTATTCAAATCCGACAGGAACATTAAACACCTGGTATGAAGGACAGTATTCCGGAGAAATATGGGGATATGTAACTCATGGTATTGCAAAGACGGATGAAGAAATGCAGGACTGGCTTGCCAATCATAAGCAATCATTCGGAAATAGCTGGGCAGCCGGTGATATTATGTATGAGGACTTGAATGGCGACGGTGAAGTGAATGAGGGCAGTAATACGATTACCGATTCGGGTGATAAGAAAATCATCGGTAATTCCAGTCCGCGTTATAAATTCGGTATCGACCTGGATGCTTCCTGGAATGGATTTGATATCCGTATGTTTTTCCAGGGCGTAGCAAAACGGGATTACTGGTTAGGCGATAATATGTTTTGGGGGGCCAGTGGCGGATTGTGGCAGAGTACTTGCTTCACGGACCATCTGGATTTCTTCCGTTCTGAAGGTGACGACTGGGGATCGAACCTGAATGCTTATTTTCCTCGTCCGATATTGGATGGCGGAAAGAATCAGAAGAAACAGACTCGTTACCTTCAGAATGCGGCTTATCTGCGTTTGAAGAACCTGCAGATAGGTTATACCTTGCCTGCCAGCCTGACGAATAAGGCGGGGCTGTCAAAGTTAAGAGTCTTCCTTTCGGTGGAGAACCTGTTTACGATCAGTGGCTTGCCGGATAGCTTTGATCCTGAAACATTAGGCTCGGGATACGGAAACTGGAATGGTGCGGTAACGGAGTCTGCCAAATCATATCCTTTGTCAAGAACGGTTTCGACCGGATTAAGTGTAACATTCTAAAATTAATACATTATGAAACTAAAATATATCTTACCCATACTGATAGGAGCATTTTCCTTCACATCATGTAATGATTTTCTGGATAGGGAACCTTTGGATAACGTCACGCCCGAAGCTTTCTTCTGGAGCGAGAGCGATCTGGCTGCTTATACAATCAAACAGTATAGTTTTGCGACTCATGACGGTTGGAATCTGGGCACATGGAAAGATGACAACAATACCGATAATCAAGTAACAGGTTCTTTCAATAACCGTTGGGTGCCGGGCGAATGGCGGGTAAACGAATCATTCTCCAGCCGGGGCGATGACCCGTGGAACTTCGATAAGATAAGAAATCTGAATTATTTCCTGGAGATTGCAGTGCCCCGCTGGCAGAACGGAGAAATAAAAGGGACTGATGCCAATATTAAGCATTATATCGGAGAAGCCTATTTTATGCGCGCCTGGCAATACTTGGGTAAGCTTCAGACCTTAGGAGATTTCCCGATTGTACGTAACACATTGCCGGATGAACAGGAGGCTTTGACCGAAGCCAGCCACCGTCGTCCGAGAAATGAAGTGGCCCGTTTTATTATTTCAGACCTGGATTCGGCTATTATGTTATTGAATAACAATCCGGCTGGCGGTAAAAACCGTATAACACGCAATGCCGCCTTATTGGTGAAGTCGAGAACCGCCCTGTTTGAGGCAAGCTGGGAAACATATCATAAAGGTACGAACCGTGTACCGGGAGGTCCCGGATGGCCGGGTGCTTCCGCTGCTTATTTGAAGGATTATTCGATCAACATCGATAACGAGATCAATTATTTTCTGGACGAAGCGATGAAAGCTGCTGCCGAAGTTGCTGATAATGTTCCTTTGACTGCAAATAACTTCGGGAAGAAGATGGATAATCCCTATTATGCACAGTTTGCCGCAGAAAGTATGGAAGGATATGAGGAAATACTTCTTTGGCGGGCATATGATATGGAGTATAAAGAGAAGCATTCCGCCGGCTATTATTTACAGCGTGGAGGAGGTAATTCCGGTTTTACCAGAGATTTTGTAGAAACATTCCTTTGTGAGGACGGCCTTCCGATTTATGCCTCTTCCAACTATGTGAGCGATAATACGATTGCCGAAGTGAAAGCAAACCGTGATTTCCGCCTGCAACTGTTCATGAAAGAACCGGGTGAGTTGTTAAGCGAACTGTCCGACGTCGATACGTTCGGATATCCGGATATCCTGGCAAAACAGGAAGTGCGCGCCGTAACAGGTTATTGCCTGCGCAAAGGGATGCCGCATACCTGGTATCGCGACGGTGACTATTGTGTGGAGGGATCACCTGTCTTTCGTGCGGTAGAAGCCTATCTTAATTATATAGAGGCTTCTTGCATGAAAAATGGCGGAAGCAGTATCGACAGTAAAGCCGATTCTTATTGGAAAGCGATTCGCGAACGTGTCGGTCTGCCGGCAGATTACCAGATGACAGTAGCAGCCACCGATCTGGCAAAGGAAAAAGACTGGGCTGTATACTCCGGGGGCCAGCCGGTATCCAAACTGTTATACAATATCCGTCGTGAACGTCGTTGTGAACTGATGGAAGAAGGTTTCCGTATGAACGACCTGAAACGTTGGAGAGCGCTGGATCAGATTAAGAATTATCAGGTGGAAGGATTCAAGTTGTGGGGGCCGATGCAGTACAACTATGTGGATAGCCAGGACAACTCATCTTTGATTTCGGAGGGAACCGAAGGTAAAACAGCTAACGTGTCCAGCCCCAAGAACAGTGAATATCTGCGTCCATACCAGATCGTTAAAACATCGAACCTGGTCTATGACGGATACAACTGGTGTGACGCCCACTATTTAAGTCCGATCGCCATGCAGCATTTCCGTATTACGGCAACAGATCCGGAAAACGGGGAAACCTCCGTGATATATCAGAATCCGGGATGGCCTTTGAAAGCAAATGCCGGAGCAATCGGTTATTAAACGCGTAATCCGAAAAAAATATAGTACTTTAGCCAGCCTGGAGGACACAATTGTTGTACCGGATTTCCAGGCTGGCTTTTCATTTTAAATCTTACATGCCATGAATACATATTTAAAGAAGTCTTGCTTGATTTTCATCTCTTTGTTTGGGATGTCCCTTTCTTTGTCATTTGCCCAGTTGAGTGAGCCGTTACCTTTTAAGACTCACGCTAAGCCTCTCTCTGCCGAGATCGTGGATCTCGGGATGCTGGATACGGTGCCTTCTGCGGCTGCATTGGTTCGTTTACCTAATCGGAAAATCGTTTATATGGTAAAGGAACAAGGGAAATGGGAACCTTTCTATGTGAAGGCGATTGAAACCGGTTATTGGGATACCCGTTATGAAAAAGATACCGATTATGATTCGGTATTTGCCGATATGCGGGAGATGGGAGCCAACACAGCCTATGTCATGTTGCATTGGGAAGATATAGAGCCGGCTGACAACCGGTTTGATTATTCTTTTGCCGATTCGGTGGTTGTGGCGGCCGGAAGACAGGGCTTGAAGGTCGGATGGGTCTTGTTCCTGCATGCTCAGAAAGAGCGGGTTCCTTCATTAAAACCTGAAACGGCCTGGACGTTTCACCTGGATGACCGTGACTCGTCAAACTATACGATGCAGTGGGTGAAGCGGGACGGTAAGTTGTATTCGAATATCAAGGATATTTTAGATTATGGGGTACGTCCGCTACATGTATATGGTCATAAGGAAATCTTTTACAGGGTGAGAAGAATGCTTTATCAGTTGGCCCAGCATTATAGGTTTGACGAAACGGTTATCGGTGTCCAGCTAGGAAATGAAGAAGGATTCAGCTTTTTGGATGAAAGCGATTTTAATCCGGTAACGGCTGAACTTTATAAAGAATGGATGCATAAAACCAATAAAACAGATTATGCCCAGTTTAAAAAAGAGGCAATGGATTGGTGGTGGCAACAATTTACTTCTGCTTATCATGAGGGTGATCCGTATAAAATAATATCCTTCAACCTGGATGCGGCACAAGCAGAAGCCGGAGATCCCGAACGGGTAGCTATGACCGGAACAAGCGCCTCTACCTATGCCGACGGAAATCTGGATGTGATAGGTACTATGTTCTTTAAAGGATGGGGCTATAAAGCTATTCTGGGGTTAGATCACAGGTATAATAATTCATATAACTATCAGTTGCCCATATTGATCCCTTCTGAAATAGGTATCGGTCGTTTCAACTCACCTGTCTGGTTCCGTCATTTTATAGCGCATACCCTGGAAAGGGCGGCACAGGGATTCGGCGTTTATTGTTACGGGGAAGTTCGTAAAGAATTGCCGGAACTGGGGGATGTACGGAATGAACTGATCCGGATGCTGAAAAATATATCTCTGAATGAAGATATCATCTGGGAGGGATTACCCGGACCGGGTGCTGTGTCCTGTCAGGTAGATGAACCGGGGATACAGATGAGCCATCTGAATAAAAATGGGCAGGAGACATTGATCTTGATCTATTTCCCGGAAGCAAAAGAGATGACGGATAGTAGCCGGATAGCTCGCCTTCAATCCTTGAAGTTGAATTGCAAGGCGCAGAAGAAGGGGCATTATAAAGTGGATGTTTATAAGAATGGCGAATGCATAAAAAGCAATTCACTCTCATTGAAAGCTGGCATATCCCGGTCGATACCTATAGATGGAATAAGAATGGATGATATTGTATTTATTTCTATCCGGCAAGATATCTGTAATAAAAATAATAATAAAGGCAAAGAATTATAAAAGTTAAATTAAAAGTAATATATTTGTAACTACTAACAGTGAATTATCTTCCTTAGTATTTATATTAAACTTTAAAACCATGACACAAATTAAAGCGATCGCGCATGTTAACAACCTTACAAAAGATGATTCTACTGACTATTATCTCATTCCGCAGATTTTAGCCACTCTAGGACCCGATGGCATTATTGAACGTTTAAGAAAACGTGAAATTGCTACCAAGAATGTTGATGGTAAAAGCTTTGTTGAGACATTCTTAGAAGAATGCTCTGTAGCATCGGCTGAAGGTTATAATATTATAACCAGTTTCTTTAAAAGCTCCATCGGCCTCCAAGGCGTAGTTTACGCTGAGGACCTAGGCCATCCTATCGCTGCCAACCGGCTTAAAGTATTGGTTAATCTAACTCAGGGTGAAGGTGCTAAAAAGGCTATCGAAGGCACTTCTATCTTTGCGTATGAACAAACCGGTGCAGTCGGTCCTATCATTCAAGCTGTAATGGATCCGACAGAGATGGTCGCTTCCCATCTGAATCCTGGTTCAATGGTTCTTATACAAGGTATGCGGCTCGCTTTGAAGGGCGACGCAGAATCGGTCGGTATCTTATTTACTAATGCTGACGATTCATCCAAGACAGTATTTATTACTCCGGCTAAGGTATATCCGAATACTTCTACCAAACTTCAATTTGTACTTCCTCCGGAAGTAACTGAAGGTACATGGTTTATTACAGTAACAACACAAGCTAGCGGTAATAGCACCATTCTGACTAAAGAACCCCGGTCATATCAGTTTAATACTATATTAAAAGTAGGAAATGCAGGTAGTGGAGGCGGTGACCGTCCGGAGATCGAATAAAGCTTCTTCCATCTCATGGAATAAGTAATGTAGCAGACACGGAAGTAGTAATGTAGCAAACACGGAAGTAGTAATGTAGCAAACACGGAAGTGGTAATGTAGCAAGCATGGAACAAATTAGTTCTTAAACTAAAATTTATAAGGATATGTGGATTTATACAATATATCTATAAATAATATATATGTATTTATCCACATATCTTTTTTATCACTACATTTGAACATATATAAATTATTAACAATGAATAAACTAATTATTTATCTTATATCGATTTTTTGCTGTCTTCCTTTATGGGCAGCACATCAACCGGAGTTCTCGACTGCCGGATTCTTTCGGATGGATAATTCCGGACGGGAGGTTTTCTCAATGAACCCGGCTTGGCGTTTCTATAAAGGAGGTCTGGCTGGTGCAGAAGCCAACGATTTTAATGATAAAGACTGGACGGTAGTTTCCTTACCACATGGCATCGAATACCTGCCGACAGAAGCCAGCGGTTGTGTCAACTATCAGGGAGAAACCTGGTACCGCAAGCATTTCACACCGGATGCCGCTTTGAAAGGGAAAAAGCTGTTCCTGCATTTCGAAGCCATCATGGGTAAGAGTAAAGTGTTTGTGAACGGAAAACAGTTGACGGAGCATTTTGGCGGTTATCTGCCTGTAGTGGTGGATGTGACAGAGGTACTGGATTGGAACGGTGATAACGTGATTGCAGTCTGGACCGACAATAGCGACGATCCTTCCTATCCTCCCGGAAAAGCACAGGATGTATTGGATTATACTTATTTCGGAGGAATTTACCGCGACTGCTGGCTGGTAGCCCATAACAATATCTTTATCACAGACCCGAATTATGAGAATGAGATTGCCGGAGGCGGTTTGTTCGTCGCTTTCGACAAGATCTCGGATGCTTCGGCCGAAGTTTTGTTGAAAATACAGGTTCGTAACGAAACGAAGAAAGCATTTACCGGTGTGGTAGAATATGAATTGCAACAACCGGATGGCAAACAGGTGGCTTTTTTGAATGATAAGATCAGGATAAAAGCGGGTAAGGCTGTGACAAGTTCGGATAAACTGTTGGTGAAGGATCCATTGCTATGGAGTCCTTCTTCTCCTGCATTATATAACCTGTTGGTTCGTATCCGTGATGAAGAAGGGAATGTGATTGATGGCTATCGTCGCCGTATCGGTATCCGTAGCATTGAGTTTAAAGGGAAAGACGGCTTTTGGCTGAACGGCAAACCTTATGAAAAACCATTGATCGGGGCTAACCGTCATCAAGACTTTGCCGTTGTGGGCAATGCTGTGGCAAACAGTATCCATTGGCGTGATGCTAAAAAGCTGAAAGATACTGGTATGGAAGTGATCCGTAACGCCCATTGTCCGCAAGACCCGGCTTTTATGGATGCTTGCGACGAATTGGGGTTGTTCGTTATTGTGAATACTCCCGGCTGGCAATTCTGGAACGATGCGCCTGAGTTTGCGCAACGTGTTTACAGTGACATACGTAATCTGGTGCGTCGTGACCGTAACCATCCTTCGGTATGGCTTTGGGAACCGATCCTGAATGAGACCTGGTATCCGGCAGATTTTGCCAAAAACACCAATGATATCGTGCATGCCGAATATCCTTATCCTTCTTGCTATTGCGGCAGTGATAGTGAAGCACGTGGTCATGAAGTCTTTCCGGTGCTCTTTACCCATCCCCGGAATGCAGATGCGGAATGGGCTTTGAAACAATCGGATGATTCGAAGACCTATTTCACCCGTGAATGGGGAGATAACGTAGACGACTGGAATTCACATAATTCACCCAGCCGTGTTGCCCGCAATTGGGGTGAACAGGCCATGCTGGTACAGGCACAACATTATGCTTCTCCATCTTATCCTTATACCAGCTATGACGCTTTGTTTCAGACTTCCCGCCAGCATATGGGTGGTTGTTTGTGGCATTCGTTCGATCATCAGCGTGGTTATCATCCGGATCCTTTCTACGGAGGAATCATGGATGTATTCCGCCAGCCTAAGTTCTCTTATTATATGTTTATGGCACAGCGTCCGCCAGTGAAGACCGGTCTGATTGCCGAAACGGGTCCGATGGTTTTTATTGCCCACGAAATGACGCCGTTCTCAGGAAAAGACGTGGTTGTTTATTCCAATTGCGATGAGGTGCGGCTGACTTACAACAAAGGAGGAAAAACATATACTTATAAGAAGGATAAGAACCGCAAGGGGATGCCTTCGCCCGTTATCACTTTCCCTGATGTCTACGACTTTATGATAGATAAAGCCTTGTCGAGAGAACGGAAACAAGCCGATGTTTATCTATTGGCTGAAGGGCTGATAGATGGAAAAGTAGTTGCTACCCATAAAGTAACACCTGCCCGCCGTCCTGAGAAACTATTGCTTTGGGTGGATAACGAAGGGACGAACCTGGAAGCAAACGGCTCTGATTTTGTAACAGTTGTGGCCGCCATAGCCGATAAGCAAGGCAATATCAAGCGGCTGAACAATTACTTTATCAAGTTCCATATCGAAGGTGAAGGACGTATCCTGGGAGGTTCCGATGTGATGGCAAATCCGGCTCCGGTAAAATGGGGAACAGCTCCGGTACTGGTACAGTCTACCTTGAAACCGGGGAAGATCAAAGTCATAGCCAGTGTCCTGATGGAAGGCTCCCAGATGCCGATCAGCGCAGAACTTGAACTGGAAAGTGCCCCGGCCGTTTATCCGTTACTCTATAACCAATCGGAGGCCGCTCTTATTCCTCTGACTGTAACCGGCAAGACAGATATGCAAATGAGCAAATCATCAGCCGAACGCGAAGTCGAACGTCTTCAAAAAGAAGTGAATGCCTTAAAACTGAAAGAGGTGGAAAGACAGCAGACTGAGTTCGGAGAACAGAGATAAGCAATTCTAATCCAAAAGAACGAATGAAACTGAATAAGATACCGCATACTTACACAATTATATCTGTTGTAATCCTGATCTGTGCCGCTCTTTCCTGGATCATTCCTGCCGGCGAATACTCCAGGGAGGTACGGGTTGTCAATGGTACCGAACGTACGGTTATTGTAGATAACTCCTTTCATGCAGTCGATCCCGCTCCGCAGAGCTGGCAGGTCTTCGGTGTGTTGCTGGAAGGATTCGAGAAACAGGCTGGCATCATAGCTTTCCTGCTGATTATCGGGGGAGCTTTCCAGATTATGAACAGTAGCCGGGCGATCGATACCGGGATACTATCTTTCTTGCGTAGTTCGCGTAAGGTGGAGAAATATGGCTTTTTCCGGATGATTGGAGTGAATAATGTCGTGATATCCTTGATTATAATCCTGTTCAGTTTGTTCGGAGCCGTATTCGGCATGAGTGAGGAGACGCTTGCGTTTGTCATCATCATTGTGCCGCTTGCCATATCGATGGGGTATGATTCTATCACAGGACTCTGTATGGTTTATGTGGCGGCACATGTCGGTTTTTCAGGTGCTATACTGAATCCGTTTACAATCGGGATTGCGCAGGGATTGTCTGACTTGCCGCTGTTCTCCGGTTTCGGTTACCGCTTGTTTTGCTGGGTGGTACTTACTTCTATCCTGATCGTTATCGTTCTCCGTTATGCGGCGAAGGTGAAAAAGAATCCGAAGCTGTCTCCTATGTATGAGGCGGATGCCTACTGGCGGGAAAAGGGAGAAGTTGCTTCCGAAGAGGTACAGGAAGAAAAGACGACGCGTTCTGCCTGGGTTGTCTACCTGTTGTTATTGCTTTCATTGACAGGCTTTTCGATCTATTACCCTTCTACCACATTTGAAGTAGGAGAGAGTGCTGTGAGTTTTCCGGCAGTACCGGTGTTTACCGCCCTTTTTGCTTTGACCGGTTGGTTGGGACTGCGCAAGTCAAATCAGTTTTTTATTTTGAACTTATTGGGCTATACTATTGTCTTTCTGGTAGTAGGAGTAATGGGGTATGGATGGTATCTGATGGAAATATCGGCTATCTTCCTGGCTATGGGACTGTTGTCCGGGTTTGCCAATAACGAGGGAGCCGACGGGATCATCAGCCAGTTCCTGACCGGAGCTAAAGATATGCTTTCGGCTGCACTGGTAGTCGGACTGGCGGGCGGGATTATCCAGATACTACAGGACGGGCGCATCATCGATCCGATCCTGCATAGTATGGCAACTTTGATGGGAGAGGCCGGAAAGATTGCTTCCCTCGGAGTTATGTACCTGATCCAGACTACGATCAATATTATTATCCCTTCCGGTTCGGCGAAGGCGGCATTGACTATGCCGATTATGGCACCATTCTCGGATGTGATCGGTATTTCCCGCCAGGCAACAGTGCTGGCGTTCCAGTTCGGTGACGGGTTTACCAATATGATCACACCTACTTCCGGTGTTTTGATGGGGGCACTTGGCTTGGCTCGTATACCTTATGAAATATGGGTGAAGTGGTTTTTCCGCATTCTTATCCTGTTTATTTTGTTGGGAATGTTATTGTTAATTCCTACAGTTTTAATACCTTTGGATGGATTCTAATCACTTATTCTAAAATACTGCAATATGAGAAAGAACTTTTTAGGGCTATTGGCCTGCTTGGGCCTGATGATTGCCTTACCGTGTTGTAAACCCTCACCTGCTGAGTGGAAATTGGTTTGGGAAGATAACTTCGATCAGACCGGTAGTTTTGATCCCGCTTCATGGAGTAAGATCCCTCGTGGCAAATCCGACTGGAATAACTATATGTCCGATTTTGACTCCTGCTATGCTATGCGTGACGGGAAGTTGGTATTGCGCGGCTTAGTTAATCACAGTTTGCCGAACGATACGGCAGCCTATATAACTGGTGGTGTTTATACAAAGGATAAAGTAGGCTTTACTAACGGGCGTCTGGAAATTCATGCAAAGCTGAACGGAGCGACCGGCGCATGGCCTGCTTTCTGGCTACTGCCCCAGGATGGTAAATGGCCCGGCGGAGGTGAGATCGACATTATGGAGCGTCTGAACAATGATAGTATCGCTTATCAGACAGTCCATTCCCATTATACTTTCGATCTGGGCATTAAAGATAATCCGAAACAGGGGAGCACGGGACTTATCAACCCGGATGATTTTAATACCTACACAGTAGAAATGTATCCGGATAGTCTGGTGTTTTTCATAAATGAAACCCGTACGTTTGCCTATCCCCGGATTGAAACGGATAAGGAAGGGCAGTTCCCTTTTAATGACGGTAAATTCTATCTGTTGCTGGATATGCAGCTAGGCGGTAGTTGGGTAGGTGCCGTTGATCCGGAAGATCTGCCGGTAGAAATGGAGATCGACTGGGTTCGCTTCTATCAAAAGTAATAAAAATGACTTCATAGGGTACAAGAGAGCCTTTCGCGTAGAAACGAAAGGCTTTTTTTATATTCTTATATCTGTATAAATGAATAAATCGTCGTTGTTAAAATAAACATCGTATCTTTGGCGTTTGTTATACGACTAAAGATACACGAGCTATGTTAGATATACAGTCTATCCGGAAAGATTTTCCAATACTGGAACATAAGATATACGATAAACCGCTCATTTACTTTGATAACGGTGCTACAACGCAGAAGCCCCGGTGTGTGGTTGAAAAGATAGAAAGCGGTTATTATAATGTAAATGCCAACATCCATCGCGGAGTGCATTTTCTGAGCCAGGCTGCAACCGAAGCGCATGAAGAGGCACGTAAGACCGTACAATCATTTCTGAATGCGCGTTCTTCCAACGAAATTATTTTTACACGCGGAACAACGGAGGCGATCAATCTGATAGCTTCCAGCTTCACCGACGAGTGTATGTCGGCTGGCGATGAGGTGATTGTCTCTGTTATGGAGCATCATTCCAATATCGTCCCCTGGCAGATACAGGCGGCCCGCAAAGGAATAGCCTTGAAAGTGATCCCGATGAATGAAAAGGAAGAACTGGATATGGAGCAGTTCCGTGAACTTTTCTCGGAACGGACGAAGCTGGTTTCCGTAACCCATGTTTCGAATGTGCTGGGTACAATAAATCCGGTGAAAGAAATAATTGAGGAAGCGCATAACCATGATGTGCCGGTATTGATAGACGGTGCGCAGGCTGTGCCTCACCTGGCAGTCGATGTGCAGGATTTGGATGCTGAGTTCTATGTATTCTCCGGTCATAAAGTATATGGGCCTACCGGTATCGGTGTGTTGTACGGAAAAGAAGAATGGCTGGATAAACTGCCTCCTTACCAGGGGGGGGGCGAAATGATCGCGACTGTCTCGTTCGAGAAGACGACATTCAATGAATTACCGTTTAAATTTGAAGCCGGTACTCCTGATTATATCGGTAGTACGGCTTTGGCAGAAGCCTTGCGTTATGTCAATCGTTTGGGGATGGATAATATCGCTGTTTACGAAGACGAACTGTTACGTTATGCGACTGATAAGCTGAATGCAATCGAAGGGATGCGTATTTTCGGGCAGGCTGACCATAAGGGGGCGGTCCTTTCTTTTTTGGTTGGCAATATTCACCATTATGATATGGGGATGCTGCTCGACCGTTTGGGTATTGCCGTGCGTACCGGTCACCATTGTGCCCAACCGCTGATGCAGGCTTTAGGCATTGAAGGAACCGTGCGTGCTTCTTTCTCCTTTTATAATACGAAAGAGGAGATCGATACTTTTGCAGCCGGGGTAGAACGTGTAAGAAAAATGTTTTAATAAGTAGTCTATGTTATATTACCTGAAGAAATATCCAATATCCTTGACAATCATTCTGGTTGTTATTTATCTGTCGTTTTTCAAGCCGCCTTCAGTGGAGATCGGAAAGATCCCGGGAATAGACAAGGTAGTCCATATTTGTATGTATGCCGGATTGTCCGGTATGCTTTGGATCGAGTTTTTACGTAATCACCGGAAATATGATGAGGTCTTGTGGCATGCCTGGATAGGTGCCGTGCTTTGTCCGATCCTGATGAGCGGGGCGATTGAATTATTGCAGGAATATTGTACGTCATATCGGGGAGGCGACTGGTTTGACTTCCTGGCAAACATCACAGGAGTTGTACTGGCAACCTTATTCTCTTATTTCGTGTTGCGCCCCTGGATGATAAAAAAGAAGATAGTAAATTGATTCATACAAATAAAACGCTATGTTGTTACCTTATTTGGAAGCGAACCGGATAGAAGCCGGATGTGATGAAGCCGGACGCGGATGTTTGGCCGGATCGGTATTTGCCGCTGCTGTTATTTTACCGCCTGATTTCAAGAACGATGATTTGAATGACAGCAAACAGTTGAGCGAAAAGAAACGGTATGCCTTGCGTCCTGTTATAGAGAAAGAGGCAATAGCCTGGGCTGTCGGCATCGTTACTCCTGAAGAAATTGATAAGATAAACATACTGAAGGCTTCTTTTCTGGCTATGCACCGTGCCATTGACCAGTTGCAGGTAAGACCGGAGCATTTGTTGATCGATGGAAATCGCTTTACTCCTTATCCCGATATAAATCATACGACAGTGGTGAAGGGGGATGGTAAATATCTGAGTATCGCCGCTGCCTCCATCCTTGCCAAAACTTATCGTGACGATTATATGGATGAACTTGCCAAAGAGTATCCGGATTATCACTGGACTGAAAATAAAGGTTACCCCACTAAAGCCCACCGTGAAGCAATCCGTACGATCGGAATTACCCCTTATCACCGTAAAACATTTACTTTATTACCGGAACAATTAACATTGAATTTTTAGTTTTTATCCTTCATCTTTTATTCTTTAGAGGATAAGCCTTGACTTGTAAAGCAGTTTGAGGTGAATGATCTGACCGTTCGGGTGAATGGTTATGATCTGTTATTCCCATAACCAAAAAGTGTTTAGTGCTCTCTTTGGACTATTTTTTTTAACATAGTTCACATAGGACTAGGTCTTTTAAGAAGATAAAGGGACTTTTCTCTGCAAGAAAGAAGTGATTTATAGCCTTATTTTATTAATTTTTGCATCAAAGTATATTGTTTTTGCAAAAAATACTATATTTGCAATCGGTTTCTTAACCTAGTCCTATGTGAACTATGTTAATAATACCACTAGTGTTGATATTTTGAAAAACTTAGTTTGATAAAATATGCAGGTAACTCGATCTGATAATTTACTATTGGATTGTCTTCTTTGGATACATATAGAATATTGTTGTTGTTGTTGATTTTTAGAAAAAAAACGCTAATTGTTTGTTGTGGTATAAAAACGCTAAAAAGTTCCTGTCTTCTGTATTGTGCAGAGGGAGATATATACATCTAAAAAGTCTATATAAAATTGTCTAACTTTTATTCCAGGTTGATTATGAGGTACAATAGCAGCTAGTAGAGGAGGTAGAAGGATCGTTCCTTTTTTAACCTAATCCGTGAATAGTTTTTTTATTCAAGTTCTAATCGTTAATTAATTAAGTTATGAATAATTACACAAAGAAAGTTGCCTGCATGGCCATTCCTTTGTTTTGTCTTAATTTGACCATGGCGGCTGAAAGCAATCTTTCAGACCTTGATATCCGGAAAGCCGTAGCAATAGAGGAAGCAGCATCGGTAAATCAGAATACCCGCAAAGTGACAGGTGTCGTTAAAGATGAAAACGGGGAACCGGTAATTGGCGCCAGTGTTGTTGAAGTAGGTACCACTAATGGTATTATGACAGATATGGACGGAAAGTTTGAATTGTCCGTCAAAGCTAACGGTTCATTGCAAGTCTCTTATGTAGGCTTTGTAACCCAAACAATAAAACCAGGAAATAAAAACAATATTCAAATCATATTACAGGAAGACAACCAGGCTTTGGACGAAGTGGTGGTGGTAGCTTTCGGTAAAAGTACGAAAGAAGCCTTTACCGGTTCTGCCGGCATAATGAAATCGGACGACCTTCTGAAAGCGCAGGTTTCGAACCCGGCCCAGGCTTTGGCTGGGCGTGTAGCCGGTGTACAGTTAAGCAATTCTTCTTCACAACCGGGTAGCTCGCCTTCTATTACAATTCGTGGTTTCGGTTCAATATCTTCAGATACAGAACCTTTGATCGTGGTTGACGGTATGCCTTTCGATGGTGACCTGAACCTGATAAACTCGAATGATATCGAGTCGATGACCGTATTGAAAGATGCAGCTTCCAATGCATTGTATGGTGCCCGTGGTGCCAATGGTGTTATCATGATTACCACGAAGAAGGGTAAAAATGGCGATGCAAAAGTTTCTGTTGATGCCAAATGGGGTGCTAACTCGAATGGTCTCCAGAATTATAAGACGACAAACGCCCAGCAGTTCTACGAAACTTATTACAAGATGTTATATAACTATTATATAACTGAACCGGGCGGCTCTATGTCGGCAACAGATGCTCATGCCTTGGCAAATCAACATCTGACAAACTCATCCAGTGGTGTCGGTCCGGGTTATATGATATATACGGTTCCCGAAGGGCAAGACTTTATCCAACAGGGTGGTGTAATGAATCCGGGAGCGACCATGGGAGCACTATATGATTATAATGGACAAAAATTCTGGTTGCAGGCCGATGACTGGGAAGAGATCGGTTTGCAGAACGGTTTCCGTCAAGAGTATAACGTATCGGTATCAGGTGCTTCCGAGCGTATAAACTATTATACATCTATAGGATATCTGGATCAGGACGGTATTCAGGAAGGCTCCATGCAAAAACGTTTAACAGCACGTGCAAAGCTGGATTACCAGGCAAAAAAATGGTTGAAAGTCGGTGCAAACTTCAACTATACAAAATATAATTACAGTCAGACATCCGAAGGTACAATCGGTACTGGAACTATCTGGAGCACCATAAAGAGCCAAGCTCCCATTTATCCTGTTTACCTCCGGGATGCAAATAAGAATATCATGATCGATCAGTGGGGAGAGAAAATGTATGACTTTGCACAAGCTTACGATCTGACTCGTGCAGGCGGTGTGGGAGGTAACTGTATTTTCTCAAACAAATATCGTTCTGATGAAACGACCGGTAACTCTTTTATTGCCAGTGGTTATGCAGATATTAATCTGACTCAGGATCTGACCTTCACGTTTAATGCCAATGCATATGATTATGATCGTCGTTATACCTATGCAACCAGTCCTTTTGTCGATTACTATACCAGTTCTTCTGATAATGGCTACTTGTCGAAAGCTTCTTATCGCACTTTCACTTATAATACGCAACAGTTGTTGAATTATAACAAGCAGTTCGGTAAACATGATGTCGGAGCAATGGTCGGTCATGAATATTATAATTACAAATATGAATCATTGAGTGCTTCCGGACGTAATTTCGGAATCGATGGAACACGTGAACTGGCTACTCTTTTGAATTTGAATAATAATCCATATTCTTATTCAAATTCTTATAATAATGAAGGTTACTTCTTCCGTGCTATGTATAATTACGATGCGAAGTATTTCGGTTCGGTATCTTATCGTCGTGATGCTTCTTCACGTTTTGCGAAAGAACACCGTTGGGGTAACTTCTGGTCTGTCGGTGGTGCTTGGCTTATTTCTAAAGAAGCTTTCTTTAACGCACCTTGGGTGAACTCTTTGAAGCTGAAGGCTTCTGTCGGTTCTCAGGGTAATGACAATATCGGTGATTATTTGTATGCCGATTCTTACAAAGTGGTAAATAATGATGATCAGGCTGCTTACCAGTGGCGTCAGAAAGGTTCCAGTGATATTACTTGGGAAACCAATACAAACTGGAATATAGGTACAGAATTTGATCTTTTCGGCGGACGCTTGGGCGGTAGCCTGGATTATTTCTATCGGAAAACCAGTGATATGTTGTTTTCTCTGAATACACCTCCTTCTATTGGTTACACCAGTTATTTCGTTAACTTGGGTGATATGCGTAATGCCGGTATTGAGTTGGTTTTGCAGGGAACTCTGATCAGCAATAAGGATTTCAAATGGGATGTCAACTTCAATATTTCTCATGTAAAGAATAAAGTATTGACTTTACCGGATGCAATCAAAACAACAAAGGTAGACGGACATAATGGTTATGTCAATCTGGATAAATCGTTTGTATCCAAGTACAAATATTTTGTGGCAGAAGGTCTTTCTCTGTATACTTGGTACTTGCCTAAATTTGCCGGTTTGGATCCTGAAACAGGAGAGTCTTTATTCTATAAAGATATTCTTGATGAGGCAGGAAATGTCACAGGACAGGAAACAACCAAAGATGCAAGTCAGGCAACCGATTATCTGATTGGTGATGCTCTTCCTTCTTTCTATGGTGGTTTGGGTACTTCATTATCCTATCGTGGTTTTGACTTCTCTATCAACCTGAACTATCAATTGGGTGGAAAGGCTTACGATTATACTTATCAGACATTGATGCACACCAGCACCACTACGTCTACAACTTGGCATAAGGACATCTTGAATGCCTGGTCGCCGGAGAATACAGGTTCAAATATTCCGCGTTTGCAGTTTGCAGAAAAGTATTCACAGAATCCGCGTTCAGACCGTTTCATTACTAACGCAAGCTATCTGAATATCCAGAATATTAATCTGGGATATACATTGCCTTCCAGTCTGACACAGAAGTACAATGTTCAGAATATACGTGTTTATTTCTCGGGAGAAAACCTGTTCTACTTCTCTGCACGCCAGGGATTCGATCCTCGCTATACATTGAAAGGATACAGTAATCCGGAACTTTATTCTCCGATACGTACTATCTCAGGTGGTATTTCATTGACATTCTAAACACTAAAAAGAAAACATCATGAAGAAATATAAGATTTTATTGGCTGCTGCGGCTCTTCTGGGGTTAAGTAGCTGTATCGAAGAAACATTGCCGACAGAATATGTGTTGAATGACCAGATTCAAGCATCGGAATCGGCTTTACAAGGGATGGTCAACTCTATTTATACTTCAATGGGCGGGTATATAAATGATGACGGTGGTATAGAAATGATTTCGTATGGTAGTATGCGTGCCATGCTTGAACATAGTACGACCCAGTTTGTCTGTTCCGGAGCGAATGGGTATAACACCATGGGCGCTTATTGCTATGGAGCGATCAGTGCTACCGGTTCCAATCGTGGATTGTATCCTTCTTATCTCTATTATTCTTATATCAAGAATGTAAACGATATTATCGGCATGATCGATGTGAATGATTTGGATGATACGAAAAAGGGATATCTGGGCGTCAGCTACGCTTACCGTGCACTTTATTATCTGGATCTGGTTCAGATTATGGAATACAAGAAACCGACCGATAGCCGTTACAGCTATGTAAGTCCTGAAAATGACTTGACGAATTTGGGTGTACCTATTGTAACGGAGAAGACAACATCGGAAGAGGCTTCCAATAATCCGCGTGCAACAGTGGATGCAGCCTATGATTTGATCCTGAGTGACTTGCAGCAGGCAGAAACATATCTGAGCGGATATACCCGTACTGATAAAACCCAGCCGAACCTGGCGGTTGTGTATGGTTTGTATGCCCGTACATATGCTAATCTGGCTTCTCGTGTGAAAACATCCGTTACCTATAAAGACGAAGCATCCTATTGGCAGAAATCCGGTGAATATGCAGATAAGGCTATTTCTGTAGCCGGTTGTACTCCATTGACGGAAGCAGAATGGACCGATCCGGTTAATGGCTTTAACAATCGTAACTCTCAGAATTCATGGATGTGGGCTACTTCTATTTCCGAAGGTAATACCACTGCTGCTACGGGAAACAATCAGTCATTCTCTTTTGCTATGATCTTCGGAACGGAAACGACTTTCAGTGTGTATGGTTGGCGTGTTGGTCGTTCACTCGATCGTAAATGGTACGAGCGCCTTTCGGATAACGACTTCCGTAAGAAATCATGGTTGGACCCCAGCTTTTTCTATGAATCGAAAAACCAGAAAGAGGGTGAGCCGTATTTAGTGGAGAGAGATGCTGATGGCAAGTTTATTAATAACAAATGGGCATTGAACGATGTAAGTACAAGTACTACTCAAAGCGATTGGAGTGATGATTATTCTGGATTCGGTCCTGATAAATATCAATATAAGTACAACAGTTCTGCCTCATGGATTCGTGCACGTATCAATTCGTCTAACGGTTTCCAGTCATGGCCGTGGTTGTATGTAAATATGAAATTCCGTCCGCATAATGGAGACTATCGTACTCATACTGTCGGTGGTGCAGTCGATTATCCGATCATGCGTATTGAGGAAATGTATTACTTGAAAGCAGAGGCAGCACTTCATACATCGGGAGTACCTGCGGCAGCAAAAGCATTGGAGGATATTGTGAAAACACGTAACTCCGCTTATACCTGTACAGCAACTACTGCCGACGCATTCCTGGATGAATATGTTTTCCAGAAAGGTATCGAATTCTGGGGTGAGGGAATTAATTATTTTGATGCTAAACGTTTGGAAGTTGGTATCCACCGTGCTTACAAAGGTTCCAACTGTGAACGTTATCAGCACTGTATTGATATGGATGGTGCCTATGTAGGTTGGACTCCGGGCTGGAACCAGGCTGAATTGAATGCTAATCCTGCCATCTTCCATTATAATAATCCGTATACGAATCCGACGACTTATTATGTGTTTAAGTCTAATGATGAGCTTAGGCCGTATTATGGTACCGAAATCACTGAATAAGAAGGATTATTTGAAATAGTAGAAAGGTATGTCGCGGTTGTCGGCATACCTTTTTTGTTTGAATTATCCTTGTTCTTTTGTGCGGTAGGCCAGTGCGTACATTCGCATTTGCTTGACCATAGCCACCAGGCCGTTTGAGCGGGTAGGGGAAAGGTGCTCCTTCAATCCGATCTGCTCAATGAAATAAAGATCGGTATCCAGAATCTCCTGCGGGGTATGGCCGGACAGGACGTTGATCAGTAAGGATACGATACCTTTTACAATCACAGCGTCGCTTTCGCCTTTGAATATAATTTTACCGTCCTCGTAGTCTGCCTGAAGCCATACACGGCTCTGGCAACCTTCGATCAGGTTACTTTCTGTTTTATACTTTTCTTCCAGCGGGGGAAGTGAGTTGCCTAAATCGATCAGCAACGCATACTTGTCCATCCAGTCGTCGAAGGCTGAGAACTCTTCAATAACGTTATCCTGAAGTTCGTTGATAGTCATTGTTTGTATTATTTCTTTTGTCGGTTATATACTACTTCCAGTACCGTTTGCCCTACCGCTTTAAGGGTTTCGCGGTCGATATTTTCCATATTGTCCTTTTGTGTATGCCAGTACCAACCGAAACCGCTTTTGCTGTCAGGGTCGTAGTTGATAATGTCGATACAAGGGATATTGCGTCCTTTGATCACATATTCGTGATCGTCGGTGATGGCGCCGCCTGTCGCATTGATGAAATACCTGCCGTATCCGAGGTTACGTGCCGTGCTCCATACCATTTCCACAATGTTGCCAGCCTTGCTCAAGGAAGTCTGTTCCTTGAAGAAAGTGGCATTTTTAGCTCCGACCATATCCAGCAGGATACCGAAGTCGGCGCGGTAATTGGGTACGTGCGGATTCTTTGCCCAGAACTGGGTACCCAGACACCAGGTGTCGGGTTTATAATCGTCTACAAACTCCGGAGTACCGTAATCTTCCGCATCGAAGAAGATGATGTCGATACCTACTCCGGGATCTTTTTGCCCGATCTGCCTGGCTATTTCAAGCAAGGCTCCTACACCGCTGGCTCCATCGTCGGCTCCGTCGATCGCTTTGCGATGATTAGCCGGGTCGGGATCGTGGTCGGAATAAGGACGCGAATCCCAATGGGCGAAGAGCAGGATGCGTTTATTGTTTTCCGGGTTGAAAGAGCCGATGATGTTTTTGGCTTCCAGTCCGGTATTGTCGTAGGCGGTAAGCATGGCTTCCTGTTCGTATACTTTGGCCCCGAAACGTTTCAGTTCGGAGGCGAGATAGTTGCCGCATGCTTTATGGGCATCGGTGTTCGGTACGCGTGGGCCGAATTTTACCTGGTTTTCAACAAAAACATAGGCGCTGTCGGCATTGAAAGAAGGCGTTGTTGTCATTGGCGTCTGGCTGACTGTCGTTACTTCCTGTTGCTGGTTCTTTGCCTGGCTACAGGCGAGCAATGAAAAAGCAAATAGAGCTATATACAAAACGTGCATCATATATCTGTTAGTATTTCTTTATTATCATCCGTTATAGGCCGACTGTACACGTGACATGACACGCAGCAGGTTGCCTCCCCATATCTTTGCAATATCATTCTCCTTGTAGCCGTCTTTCAGAAGGCGCAGGGTGATATTGATCAGTTCGTTGCTTGCCCGGCATCCGATCAGTTCGCCGTCGCCGTCGAAATCGGAGCCAATGCCCACGTGGTTGATACCGATCAGGTCCACTATATGATTAATGTGGCGTATGGCGTCGGTAAGCGATGCTTTTTCAGCATCTTCATTGATAAAGCCTTTATAAAGGCATACTTGTACTACGCCTTGTTTTTCGGCCAGTGCTTTCAGTTGGTCATCCGTCAGGTTGCGCGGATGGTTGCACAGGGCGCGTGCCGAAGAATGTGAAGCGATGATCGGTTGTGTGCTGATTTCCAACGCATCGTAGAAGGTACTTTCGGCAGCGTGCGACACATCTACCAGGATGCCCAACCGGTTCATTTCGGCAACCACTTCTTTTCCGAAAGGACTTAGTCCGCCCCATTCTGCATCTCCGCGGGCAGAGTCGCATATGTCGTTGCTCCCGTTGTGGCAAAGCGTGATATAGCTGACGCCCAGCTCTTTGAAACGGGCTATGTTTCGAATGTCTTTACCTATGGCATAACCGTTTTCCAAACCCAACATGATTGCTTTCTTGCCGGCATCTTTCGTTACCCATACTTCCTGTGAAGTCCGGGCGATGTTCATTCTGCCGCGGTTAATTTCCATTTGGCGATGAATCTCGTTCAACCGGTTCATGGCAAAATCGGTTGCCTGCTGCAATGATTCGTCATCCCGTTTGCCTTGCGGGATATAAGCGACCATGATCGCAGCGTCGACCATTCCTTCTTCCATCAGCGGCAGGTTTACTTTGCCTCCCTCTTTCAGTCCGATATTGAACTGGCCGGGGAAGATCATCGGTGTGTCCGTATGAGAATCGAGTATGACGTTCCGGCTATGGATGCGTTTGGCTTCCTTGAACAGGCGGGCCATTTCCACATGATGCCTGAACAGTTCGAGCATAAGTTCGTCGTCGTTGGCAGCCATTGCTTCGGGATGCCATTGCACACTGAAAATCTCTTTTTCGGGATGCTCCATGGCCTCGTTGATACCATCCGGGGCAACTGCCGTTTCTTTAAATTCGGGTGCGATATCTTTGACTGCCTGATGATGGAAAGAGTTGACGAATATATCCGGTTCTTTCTTTAATATATCGAACAGGCGCGAAGAAGTGTCAGTGATCCGTACGGAATGGGAAACCTGTTCGCGCGGCATTGTCTGGCTGTGCTTGAACAACCTGGCTTCGTGTTGCGAATGGATATCCTGATATATGGAACCGCCGAAGGCTACGTTGATAAGTTGATGGCCGCGGCAAATACCCATGACGGGTAACTGGCGGTTAGTTGCCAGCCTAAGCAAGATAAGATCGAACTCGTCGCGGAAAGTATCCACATCCTGTAATTGCGGAACGGGTTCCTCCCCGACATAAAGCGGGTTGATATCTCCGCCGCCGCTCATCAGCAGTCCGTCCAGTCCGGATACAATTGCCGTAAGTGCTTCCATATCCGTAATGACAGGGATCAGCACCGGTGCGCCTCCTGCTTTCAGTACGGATTGCACATAGGTATCGGCTATACAGGAAAGTCCGTCTTTCCGGTTTGAAGATATTCCTATGCGGGGAGGTTGAAGTTTTTCTTTTTTCGGACTGAAATTGTCAACTTCCCTGAATAAGGCTTCTAAACTCGGACGACGGACTTGATAATTCATAACTATATTTTTAATTGACAATTGAAATTGACAACTGACAATTATAGATAGTCGCTAATAAATTGTCAATTGTCTATTGTTAATTGTCCGCTGATTAAGCGTCAATATTTGCGTAAGTTGCATTCTCTTCAATAAACTCGCGGCGCGGACCTACTTCTTCACCCATTAACATGGCAAAGATCTGGTCTGCTTCTGCTGCGCTGTCGATCGTGATCTGCTTCAACGTACGGTTTTCAGGATTCATGGTTGTATCCCATAACTGGTGGTCGTTCATTTCTCCCAAACCTTTGTATCGTTGTGTATGGATCTGGTTCTCGTTACCTCCACCATATTTATCGATGAATGCCTGGCGTTGTTGCTCTGTCCAGCAGTATTCTTCTACTTTACCTTTCTTACAGAGGTAAAGGGGAGGAGTAGCCAGGTAAACATATCCGTTTTCGATCAAGGAACGCATTCTGCGGAAGAAGAAAGTAAGAATCAATGTGGCAATGTGGCTTCCGTCCACGTCGGCATCGGTCATGATGATAACCTTGTGGTAGCGGAGCTTGCTCAGGTTCAATTCCTTCGGATCTTCCTCTGTACCGATAGTAACACCCATTGCACGGAAGATGTTCTGGATTTCTTCACTTTCGAACACTTTGTGGTCCATCGCCTTTTCTACGTTCAGGATCTTACCACGAAGCGGCAGGATAGCCTGGAACACACGGTCGCGGCCCTGTTTAGCCGTACCGCCTGCCGAGTCCCCTTCGACCAGGAATAATTCGCAGATTGCTGCGTCTTTCGAAGAACAGTCGGCTAGTTTACCGGGCAGACCGCCACCGGTCATCGGTGATTTGCGCTGAACCAGTTCACGTGCTTTACGGGCAGCCTGACGTGCCTGTGCGGCCAGAACGACCTTGTCGACGATGATTTTTGCTTCTTTCGGATGTTCTTCCAGATAATAACCCAATGCTTCTCCGATGGCCTGGTCTACGGCACCGGTCACTTCACTGTTACCCAGTTTTGTTTTTGTCTGTCCTTCAAACTGCGGTTCGGCCACCTTGATAGAGATAACGGCTGTCAGACCTTCGCGGAAGTCATCGCCCTGGATCTCTACTTTTGCTTTTTCCAGCAACTTGGAGTCTTCAGCATATTTCTTCAGTGTACGTGTCAGACCACGACGGAAACCGGCGAGGTGTGTACCACCTTCAATTGTATTAATATCATTTACATAGGAGAACACGCTTTCGTTGAAAGATGTGTTGTATGTCATGGCTACTTCAACAGGAATACCCTGCTTTTCTGTAACGATATGGATAACGTCAGGAATCAGGGATTCTTTGGAACGGTCTACGTAACGGACGAATTCTTTCAATCCTTCTTCCGAGCGGAACAGTTCCGATTTAAAGGAGCCGTCTTCTTTTATTACGCGTTTGTCAGTCAGTGTCAGACTGACACCGGCGTTCAGGAATGCCAGTTCGCGTAAACGGGTAGCCAATATTTCATATTTATATTCAGTAACCGTAAAGATACTGCCGTCCGGTTTGAAAGAGATAGTTGTTCCGGTCGTATCGGCTGTACCGACAACTTCTACACCATGCAACGGTTTACCACAAGAGAATTCCTGCATATGGATTTTACCTTCACGGCGGACTTCTGCTTTCAGATAAGTGGAAAGTGCGTTCACACAGGAAACACCCACGCCATGCAGACCTCCGGATACCTTATAAGTACCTTTGTCAAATTTACCACCGGCGTGTAGAACGGTTAATACTACTTCCAGGGCTGATTTGCCTTCTTTCTCATGAATACCTACCGGTATACCACGGCCGTCGTCCGTTACTGTGATAGAGTTATCTTCGTTTATAACTACGTCGATCTGGGAACAAAATCCGGCTAGTGCTTCGTCAATAGAGTTGTCAACAACTTCATACACCAAATGGTGTAGACCTTTTTCGCTGATATCGCCAATATACATGGCAGGTCTTTTTCGTACTGCTTCTAACCCTTCAAGTACCTGAATACTGTCCGCAGAGTATTCCCCGGAAGTATTCTTCATTTCTTCACTCATGAGTTTATATCCTTTAAAATCACTAAATTTCTATATATCTAAAAATGCTAACAAATGTAGTGAAAATAATTGACTTAGATGGTATAAATGTAGTGAAAATAGCAAAAAAAGCAGGGTGGAGAAAGCGTGACGGGAGGTATAAAAACAAAGCAGTCGAATCACAATTGATCCGACTGCTTCTGTAAAGTAGCCCATAGGGGAATCGAACCCCTCTTTCAAGAATGAAAATCTTGCGTCCTAACCGATAGACGAATGGGCCATCATGTCAAAGTTCTCACTTTCAGCGCTCTGGGGTTGTTGATTTCCCGATTGCGAGTGCAAAGATAGATGTTCTCCCTGAACTACCAAAACATTTCAAGGTAAAATTTAATAGATATTCTTGTTTTAACTTCTATTTAGAACTTATGTCTTGTAAATGTATTTCGAGAGCCTTGACGGAAATGTTTATTTCCCAGATACATACGCATAGGGAAGCGGCCAGTAGCAGCAGTGCGACACCGAATATCCAGGCGGCAATGATTTGCCATGAAATATAGATAAAGAACATGGAAATTACGCAAAGGAGCAGACTGAGTATCCCGAGTATCTGCATCGAACGGGTCAGGTAAAGCCGTTTGCGGAGGTTTGCAATCTGTGCAATATCTTTCGGATCGTGTGTCTGCTGGTGTTTTTCTTTCAATGTGCGGACCACGCTGGCGTACGACAGGAAACGGTTGGTGTAGGCCAGTAATATTAATGATATGGCTGAAAACAAAAGCGACGGGGTAGTAAGATCTAACATAACTCAAATGTATTTATAGTATTATAACCTGCAAATATCGTAAATAGTTTGTTGTTTTGTATCTTTGTATCCGATAAAGAACGGAAGATATGTTATGTAAAACACGCGGGATCGTCCTGCATGCCATCCCCTATAACGATAAGTACTCTATTATATATATGTATACGGAGGCGTTCGGTCGTACTTCTTATCTGGTGGCGCGCAGTCGTGGAAAGAAGTCGCCTGTTTCCAGGGCGCTGTTTATGCCCCTTTCGGTTTTAGAGATGGAGGTGGAGCATCTGAATAAGCGTGACCTGCACCGGATTCGTGAGACGAAGTTGTGTTATCCGCTGACTGAAGTCTTTTGTAATCCGGTCAAGAATGTGCTGGCGCTTTTCCTGGCGGAAGTATTGTTCCGGGTAGTAAAGGATACGGAGCCTGACCAGCGACTGTTCGATTATTTATATGAATCCATCCACTTGTTAGAGTATGCCGATAAGGGAGTGGCAAATTTCCATCTGGTGTTCCTGCTCCGCCTGCTTCATTATATGGGGATTTATCCGAATGCCGATTCGTATTCGACGGGTTGTTATTTCGATATGCAGAACGGTGTCTTTGTGGATCGCATTCCCATGCACCGGCATTATCTGAACCGGGAAGAGAGTCAGGTCTTTGCCCGCCTCTTGAAAATCAGCTTTGAGAATATGTCGTTGTATTCTTTTTCCCGTCAGGATAGGGTCGGAGTTATCAATCGTATCGTTGAATATTATCGCCTGCATTTGCCGGACTTTCCGGAAATAAAATCCCTCTCCGTTATGCAAAGTCTCTTTGATTGATCAGATTACTGCCTGAATACTTGCCAGTTTGCAGAAAAGATTATACTTTTGCCCCCACTTTATATAAAGTTGCCCCTGTAGTTCAACGGATAGAATAGATGTTTCCTAAACATTAGATAGCAGTTCGATTCTGCTCGGGGGTACAAAAGACCATACTTTTAGGAAGTATGGCCTTTTTTGTTTTCTTTATTCAATCCGAGTGTCGTTTTTGCATTGAGGGGTGAAACGACGGAATGTCCCAGTTGACTTTCTAGTTGTTCACGGGCAACTTGGGCAACTTTTCCTCCCTGGTGTGCTATGTTTGCATGTTCCTGAAATTCTTTGGGGTCCTTTTCTTTTGACAAATCTGTTGTTGCCGCTTCTGCTAGCATATTGAGAACAAGTTCCGTATTTGTCATATTATCCCGTAGATTCTCTTTTTTCAATCCTTTGAATTGTTTGTACTCTTTGGCTGTTTTTCCTGCCCACGTTTTATAGATAATATCAGTAAGTGTTGCGAATTGTATGTCTTCCTGTAAATTGTGTTTCTTCCATTCATCGGTTAGGTCCTTGCGGATTTCGATGGATTTTAATCGTTGGTTTATCCAGCTATCGGAATATCCGAGACGTTTATAATCCATCATAGCTTGTTCGATGGATAGTTCCGGGTCCTGCATCTGATCTAATCGTTCTTTGGCAATCTGGGCTATCCAAAGTTTGAATGGTTCGGCTTTGGGAGAAGGTATAGATTGGATAAGGCGAAAAAGTTGTTCGGTAGTCGCTACATCTGTCAATCTCATTTTACCATCAAGTGAAGGCATTTTCAACTGGCTACAATTTGTAGCCGTTTCATTGCCTTCTTTTCTAAGCCTTGTCTTTAATACGCTCCAATATTTGCGGGGATTATCACTTTCCGTTAGGACTGCTATCACATCGATTATTGAAAAGTACCATTCTTCAGTTTCGTCATCCCAGAGGGTGCGGACTTTCTTTTCCTCAAAAAATTTGATTGCTTCTTTTTTTGTCATAGTCTGTTTTGTAAGTGGTTGCTAAATGGTATATTTATTTATGTGGACAAAAATAGATTAAATAATTCATATAGTAAAGAAATTGTGAATTAAAATATAGAAGGACCATACTTGCAAATATGCTTGTACAGTCCTTCTCTCACTTAACCAGTAATGAAAATCCATCCCGGATTTTCTCCCTTTTATTGATATAAATTTAAACGCATTCCTGTAAGCAGTTCTCCTACTGTAAATGAACCGGTATAACCGTAACAGGTTATTGTAACCGTATCCGAAAGTTTGTTGCCGGATTTTACGGTGATGTTATACATACTACTCCTGTTGGTTGTGAAATTATTGATAATACTAGTGTTGGATGATGTTGCGGAACGACTCTGGAGTGTGTATGTCAGTCCGTTATAGACGGCACGCAATTCTCCCGAAACACCGATATTGGCAGCCAAGTAATTGTCAACCGCAATAGTTGCATTGCTGAATCCCGGAGCACAGATGACTATTTGTTCACGGCTGTCAGGCTGGACCGATTTGAACTGAACGGTCTGCTCTCCGGTTGGTGCCATGTTGTAAGTATAGCTATACCCACCGTTTACGGCATTCCAGCCTGCCTGAGACGTAGTCAAATTCTTTGTTGCAATAAATACAGTCAGCGGATATGTCGGAGGATAATCCGGATATTCGGGAATGGTAAATTTGAGGGTGGCAGAATTGCCTGCTCCATAGGTTACCATGTTATTTCCATTGACAGATACTCCTTCAAACTGACGCGATATCAGTTTGACTTCAGCCGTTTTGAAATAATCGTTCTCTATCGTTATTGTTTCGTTGCTGTTGTCCAGGCTTGTTTTAAAACTCAGTTCTTTAATGCCGGGACTGTATACCCAGTATACATATTTATAGACGCCGTCCTCGAATGCTATTTCCAGGTTCTTGTTCGGCTCTACCGGATACAAGTACTTTGTCGTCACTTCGCATTTCAAAGGATACAGATAGTTTGGAATAACATCCGGTATGCGGAATGATAAAGTCATATCCTGATCTTTGCCGGTATATAATTCAGGAGATAAGGCGGCCGGGTCGAAACTATATAATGTACTGGAAGTAACAGTGATTATACGGGAGAGTTCCCCCGCCTTCACCAATAGGGTCGCTTCATTTTGGCCGGCTGAAACTTTGGCGACACGGGCTGTGATATTCCCGTTACCGTCGTACGACAGGCTGCTGATGATACTACCTCTGTCTTCCTGTACCGAGACACTGATCTTGCTATCGTTCAGCACTTCGTTTTCCGTATAATGTGCTGCAACGTTCAGCGTGCCACCCTGTGTGAACAGGAAATTCAGCCTGCTTACCGTCAGCCGGTTATTGTCGCTGTCGGAGATAGAGGGTGAATCCTTGAAGACTTCGGCATAGATGTTATTGGATACTTCCGAATTTTTGGCATCCGCAAAAGTCGTACTACCATTAGCCTGGTCACTGAATGAATTGATTATGACTTTATACTGAAAGTTTCTGACGATCGTATAAGGTTTTTTATCGGTGTCCAGGAACTGTATTTTGTAATACAGTTCCGGACCTCCTCCTTCCAGGTGGCCTTTGATAATAAGATAAGACTGGTCATTGAAGTAGTTAGGATTCTCGAACATATATTTGGCTTCCAGGTTGCAGTCCGCATCGCTCTGGCTTGTTTTAGAGAGCGTACCCAGAGGCAACGTGGTGGCATTATCCTGTATGATGAACGGGTTTGGAGTCATCTCCGGCATAAACGGCACAACAGTACCGCTGGTTGCCATATTGCCGAGCGCATAACCGGTAACCGTAAAGTTGGATGCTTCGTTTTGCACCGTCACTTTGGCCTGATTACGGAAAAGTGTCACGGATAAAGAAGAAGAAGTAACTTCACTTCTTCCCCAGAAAACCATTTTATTGCCATATAAAGAAGGCATTACTTCCTTTTCATCTTTTTGCAGGGAAGCATTGTCGTTGAAGGAAGACCAGTTGTCGTAGTTGGCTACCACATGGATGATCCCTGTTTCTTCGGGTACTTCTGCTTTAAAAGAACCGCTGCCTACACCGTCTGCCTCCCCGCTGTTCAGTTCGGTTGCCTGAACACGTTCAAGGAACAGTCCGTTCCGGTCGAACGCCAGCAACCAGACATCCGAGAGGTTGTTTTCGAAAGAGGCCGCACGTGTGGCAATCCTATATTCCGGGATGTTTACCGATACCCGCAAAAGCTCTTTGCCCGGTTTCGTTGCTTTCTCCACTTCAAGTTCATTCTGACAGGCGAACAATGCAAGTGAAGCCATTAAATATATGATAACATTTTTCATAACATTTCTATTTTAGAATTTAACATCCCTGACACAACGAACTGACGAGTGCAGTGCATTGAAAGAATTTGTATTACCCACTCTGGGGTCCATGAACTGTACGGCAGAACTGGCCCTGGCACTCCAGTACCAGCTACCTTCCAAGATCTTTTTTACTTCTGCCACCTTGATATTCTGAAGTACATCGATCAGATAGACCTCAGCCAGGGTAGGCATACGCCAATCCGAATACCTTTCATTGGTGGTGGCATCGTTTTCCACATATGCTGCGCATTTATCCCTTGAGTTCGTATAGCTGTCTGCCGTTGTCACCCCGTGCTGGGATGCCAGCATAAGACGTGGCGATATACGGCGGTTGTTTTCTTCCGTATCGATGGTCTGGCCCTCGCTGTCTGTCAGCGGATTTCCTAATACGGCATTGTTTCTGATATATTCTGCATATGATTTACCTAATGCAGGATTGGCTGCATAATGGGTGTATCCGCTTCCGAAATCTTCGTCAAACTCATCCGGATCGGGTAGGGAAGAGAAGTCGGCAACGAAAGAACCGATCACGAACATCTTATTATTGTTCTGTCCCTGGCTACCGCCCGGTGCGTCGGCGGAAATATCAGAGCCTATATATAAGGCGGGATATTGTAAAACCGTTACTTTCTGTGTCAGACCTACGCCGTTTTTTACGATGAAAGTGATCTCTTTGGCAACGAAGTTTTCAGGTAATGCGCTGACTATGATGATATCACCGGTTTTTACATTATGCGAATAGTTGATAAAAACTCCTTCACTGCCGTTTACGATCTCCTTGCCATTGACAGCTATATCAGATACTTCGACATCCGGTGTGGATGACTGGAACGTGGTTGTAAATTTAGTGCTGTTAGGTAACTTTATATTTGTATCCTCTACATAGATAAAGTTGAAACCTTCCACTGCAACGATCACCTCTTTGGTTGTCCAGTCTTTTATCACATAATTGGCACTGATCTCGATTGCAGTCTCAGGAGTGGGTGATCCCGGCTGGTCTACCAGAACTGTTATGTCGTACAGGTGGTTGCGTTCTAATCTGTATATTGCATTACGTTCAGCCTCCTGTTCTTCGGATGGATTTGCCGTATCATCGGCCGGAATACGGAAGTTGACAGGCACTTTATAATAGTTCTGTGCATACTCCTTGCCATCAGGGCCTGTTGCCGGGATGTTGACTATCAGATAGGTTTCATTCTGTTTCTTCAGGCTCCAGTCGTTCGGATAGGAATAGACAACAATTTTATCTGTTCCCGTACCGGGGGTAATACCGGTAAAACCGGACATACTTTGTAACTGAGGAACAACCGGATTACCGTTTTCCAGTACGGAGATATTTGTTGCGTACTGGAACAGCTTTTTGCTGATGGTTCCGCCGGCGAAAGCCGAGAAGCTGTTCGTATAGGCTGTCGATACCCTGATTTTTGATGCTGCCCGTTTCAGTGAGACTGCAATTTCCTTGTTAACGACACGTCCGTCATTCAGGATATTGGCGGCAGTACCGTCCATCAGAAAACTGTCCTGTATTTTATCGGGATTCAATGCTGATACATTCAATGCCTTCAGGTCTGAGCGGCTAAGTCCGCCAGCCGGTATGCTCCCGGAATAGTTGGATACCACATAAGTATTATAAGTTGCATTCTGGACAAACTGATCCTGCGTAGCATGCAGTGTTGCGGTATATTCCCCGCTTCCTGTCTGCTCCAGAGAAGGGGTGATATGCTGGTAGAAAGAACAAGTTTCCTGCTCTTCCCTGTAAATGAAAACGTCCAGTGTCTTGATCAGGTTTTCATTCAGATCATTTTCTCCAACTTCCGTATCGGCCCGGGTGACGGCCGGTTGCGACAGGGATAGCCGGAGGGCTATCTTGCCGGAATCGGATACAGCCTCCGGCTGGTCCATCAGTTCCTCCTGGCTACAGGAAGAGAACAGCAGGACCAGTGCCGATATCAATTGAATGATGTAGATATTATTTCGTTTCATAACCCTTTTCTCCTTTTATTTATATTCTGTTTGTGTGATCAGAATATCCGTGTCGTTGTTACCCGGCAGCGCCCGCTGTCCGTTGCTGCGGACCGGATTGATCTTTAACTTTTGCCCTTCGGCGGTGATATAGAGATAGACTTTCCTTTCCTGGCTGTTCCAGGGTCTGGAAGCTCCTACCTTGATTTCATATGTATTGTCGCCGGCAATCCCTTTCGATATGGCAAGTTTGCCATTGGTAGAACCTTCCGTTCCGAAAGTAAACTCCAGGCCGTTTGTCAGTGTCGCTGTCCAGACAGCTCCGGCCGGGGCCGTCAGTTTGAAGTTATAACTGGCATACGATGTACTGTTCTGTGATTCACCGTTCAGCACATAAGGATACTGTACGATTCCTGTTGCTGCTTCCGTGTTATTGGCACTGAAGCTGTAATCTCCCTCATTAACCACATGGCCGATCTGTGAGGATGATTTCGTCCACGGCAAAGTGGTTGTTTTAAGTATCAGCAGATTATCCGGATTATCAAGCATCGCGATAATGCGGTAGACCGTGTTGCGTTTCAGACTGTACTTATCGGTTGTTTGTCCGTTGTCGGTGATGTACCCCTTATACCGGTGGCTCACCCCGTCTATGTCTGCTGTTATCAACAGGTAAGGAGTAACGTTTGGATCAGGGTCTGCCGATGCAGCAATATTCTGGTAACTGTAAAAAGATTCCGTCGCATTGGCGGGAATAATTCCTGACATATCATCCGGCATGACTCCCAGTACATTGTTGCTACTGATCGTTCTGAGGTCATTTTGAGTTTCGACCGGCGATACCATGATCGTATTCTGATATTCTCCCCGTGTATTGGTTATTTGGTTGACCAGTTCGATGGACTTTAAAATAACCGTGTTGTTCTCTAACCTTCTGCTTTTGAACATATATACATCCAGGCGGGCAACGAGTCTTTCCATTGGAATAGTGGCATCTGTCACAAGACCGTCGATTTGAACCACCTGTTTTCCGACCATCAATAGGTTTGTATCTTTAAACCCGTTCTTGTTCGATATAGTCATCGTTTCCAACTTCGGCAAGAGTTTGGAACCGTCGGGTATCATCGAATAAACTTTATCCTCGTCGTTGTAATTGCCGATGGCATAGATGATTTTATCCTGTGGTGAGACCTGAATTGACCGGGTTAACTCGTCCACGTATTGCGGAGTGATAACCGGGATTAATTCCGAGTATTCGCATACGCCGTTTTCCTTGTTGAATATGTAAAGTGCCAGGCTGGAGAATTTACCGTTGCCACCTTTTACCTTGTTCTCTTTATGAATTTAAACAACTAAAATTCAGATAAGTTTTAGAAAGTATGTAGAATAAGAAATTTTGACATAACATTTAGTTTTGATGATACTATTTAAGGTTAAAAGGGCTCAAAAGTAACATAATCGTCGCCTAAATAACCGGATAGTTCATCGTAATATATATGTAGGTCGTCAAAGTAAATATAGTCTCCGTTAGAGTATTCCATATAAATTGTTCTGTAGTCGTCATCCCATTCCCACCAAAAAGTAGATTCCAATTCTTCATAGTCATCCGGAAATCTGAAATAGCGGGTGATAATTTCTTCGCCCCTGCCGTCAGAATGGAAAATAAGCCGTTGTGTGCAATAGAAATTATCAATGTCTGTATACTCGTCAAACCAGCCAGAGCCATTGCATAAAATATACTCCGGATCTTCTATGGGATCAAGCGGCTTATCCTCGCAACTATTGAATCCGCAAAGGATGGTAAGTAAAAAGATGAGACTGAGTATGTTTTTCTTTTTCATAACGGTTACTTTTGTTGAGTACAAAGATACTCTTTGTTTTTACAATTGTGCAACTTATAGCTGCACAATTGTGTATGAAGTTATTCCGGCAATTCATTTTCTTCCGGTTCATCCCACTCGCCGTTGTTCCCGATGATCAGGTTGAAGGTGTTTTCTGTTTCATCCGGTTTGGGAGGCGTATATAAGATACCTGTGTAGCGGATTATTTTGTTGGCGATGGGAATAATATCGGTTACTGTCCGCTTTCGCAGTACCTGATTATCCGAACCGGTGGCCGTGAGCGTGACGGATATCTTTTCATCACCTGTCGGAATAAAGGAATAAAAGGAATGGATTTTACCGGATTGTCCTTTTTCTTCCGTTTTGAATTCATAAGAGAAATCGTTGGGCCCAGCAGATACGATTCCTTTTCCGGTCAGGATATCGAGCCGGTCGGGATGATTGCTGACTGCCAGTTCAAACCGGACGATATCTTCCGGAATCTTGTCGGCTGCCTTAAACTCTATCCGGCTGACAATCCGTTGCAGGTTTATATCGACGTTGGTTTCGTCTCCTTCTTTCAACTGGAGCTCCTGGCCATTATAGAATGAATCAGATAGTTCGTCAAAGCTGAAAGCGTTTTCTGAAAATGTAGCTTTTTGTGACTGATGAGCCAGCAGGTAAATCTGATAATTGCCGGCAGGAAGCGTGTCGTAAACAATGCCGAAGTCCGGTTCTGCGTCTGCATGATAAGTCCGGTGTTTTACCAACTCCGGCTGGTCGCCGTCTTTGTAAACCAGATATTCGATGGCAGAACATAACTCTTTTAACTCTTTGTCTGGATTGTCTCCATCCGGAACAGTCGGTTCGGGCACCGTGTTAGGTGGCATACTGCGGGTAGAGGAGAACGGAAGTACCTCTTTTTGAAGTTGAACACTAAATTGTACAGGAAATAAATTCTTTACAATTTCAAATTCGTCCGAAGCCGGATCACTACAACCTGCCAGCCAAAACAGGCAGGCTACTGCACATAATTCTTTCTTTTTCATAGCAAGGAAAATGTTAATGATAAAATCTACACAAAGAAAATACTTATTTTGGAATTTAGAAAATATTAAGGAGGGAACTTGCAGATTATGAGCGGAACTTTTTTAGATTTGTAGAAAACAGACTCAATGTAATAACCTTAAAATTAAAAGAAATGGCACGTCCAGTAACATTATGTACCCTTCAATGGGGGGATTTACCCCTCGAAACAGTTTGTGAAAAAGCGAAAGCATTCGGATATGACGGATTGGAACTGGGGTTACCCAACCATCTGGATGTCCGGCGAACGGATCAGGCCTATTATGACGGCATAAAAGAATTGCTTGCCAAATATGACCTGCAACTTTATTGTATCTCTATCCATCTGATCAGCCAGGCGGTTTGCGATACTATCGACCAGCGGCATAAGGCGGTTCTGCCTGATTGTATCTGGGGCGACGGTGAACCGGAAGGTGTGCGTCAGCGTGCAGCCGAGTATATGGTGCAGACGGCGCGTGCGGCAAAAGCTTTAGGTATCGACACGGTTGCCGGATTTACCGGTAGTCCTATCTGGCATTGGCTTTATTCTTTCCCTCCCGTTACAGATCAGATGATTGAAGACGGTTATGCCGATTTCGCCCGTCGTTTTATCCCGATCATGGATGAATATCAGAAGTTAGGTATCCGTTATGGTCTGGAGGTGCATCCGACGGAAATAGCATTCGATACTTATTCTGCCCGTAAAGCGCTCGATGCGCTGAATAATCATCCGGCATTCGGGTTCAATTACGATCCGAGCCATATGGGATATCAGGGGGTAGATTATGTGGATTTCATTTATCAGTTCTCCGACCGCATTTTCCACGTACATATGAAAGATGTATACTGGAGTGATACCCCTAAGCAGATCGGTGTGTTCGGCGGCCATTCTACTTTCGGCGATTCCCGCCGTTTCTGGAATTTCCGTAGTATGGGACGCGGACGGATTTGTTTCGAAGAGATTATCCGTGCTCTGAACGATATCGGTTATCAGGGGCCGTTGTCCGTTGAGTGGGAAGACAGCGCGATGGACCGTGAACATGGAGCACGCGAATCGTGTGCCTTCGTTAAACAGGTCGATTTCCAGCCTTCGGGGCATGCTTTCGATGCTTTTTTTGATAAAGGTCGATAGTTGATAATCAGCGGAAGCTCACTTATTTCTAAATTGTAATTCTATACAGTGATTGTTGGTGTATCATTATTTTAAAAAATCGGCATTTTGTCTATCTTTATGATGGTAAAATGCCTTTTTTTATAACCGAAATATTCTCTCATATCCTCTTTTGGGAATACTTGATTATGTGTTTATTAACATAAAAGATCGGTTTTTTCTCCTCTGCAGCCGAAAAACATTTCGTTTTAAACAAAAGTAGATCTCGTTTTAAATGAAATTTATTTCTATTGTAAGCTAGATTTAGCTTGTTTTAAACGCTTCAAAAACTCTTTTTTGAGTTTTTGAAGCGTTAGATTCTATGTTAAAGAACACATCTTGTTTTTGGAACAACAGATATAATAAGTGTTTTTGTAATGTCTATAACTTAGTAAAATTGCTACATGGATAATGTAATGATATTTAAAATCCATGATACAATGTCGTTGCGATCTTTATTGTTTAATTATTCTGTCTTTTTGTCGATCTGAATCTCCTCTACATTTGCATAAAAATAAGCAACGCAAGATACTATCCGGTACAGCTTACTCATAAGGTATATAATATAGCATTTTGTCAATTTAGAGTTGCCGGACAAAGTCGTTTCACATTTTTCTAAATTGGCACATTGGCACATAACCCCATTGGCTCATAATTCAGTATATTTGTCATAGAAAAAAGATCGAGGCTCGGGTATCGGACATATTTGTCCGGTATCCGGCCTCTTTGTTTTTTATACAAATCAGTTAAACCTTAGATCAATACGTCCTCAGACTTGTGCATCGTTAACCGTTAACCTCGGTGCTTCAAGTAGAAACAACTTAAAAAGAAACTAGTATGAAATATCTAATAGAAAAAGTATCCGGGTACTTCCCGCTGTATACGACTCTGTTTTTATCGCTCAAATCACAAACCTTCATTCAGGCAAATGCTCCCCCTAAATGTATTTCTCATTCCAATCACAATAACAATCAAACAGCAACGAATCATGAAAATAAATAGAACATGGGGCCATACAGAACTGGCCCGATTATATTTTCCGGGTATTCAGCCCAAGTCTGCCTCCGCTCAACTAGCCCGATGGATCAGGCTGGATGAAGACCTTTTTGTCGAATTAACGAAGGCCGGATACAAGAAAGGACAACGTATGTATTCCCCTCGTCAGGTAGCTATTCTGGTAGACCATTTGGGCGAACCTGAAACCAGGGAAATCCGCTAAAAAACGGGTAAAATGAACCGAAACACCGAAAAACGGGAAAAAATGCAGTTTTTAACCCCTTTATACATTAATGTACGCGTGTACATTATATACATATAGATAGTGATATCTTTATGGTATAGGGTCTGAAAATGTTCTGTAGGCTATGAAAAATAAGGTTTTTGTGTGATTTGGGAGATGACTAGAAAAAACGTTCCTTTTTTCTAGTCACAAATTTACGGATAAGTTTTGAAACTACAACCAAAAGGCTAAAATTAATTTACGAATGTATCTTCTTTCTTATCAACTGAATACGAAAGTGAGTACGAAATTATCTCTTTTTGTGACCAAACAAAATCCCTCAAAAAAAATGACTAGAAAAAAGGAACGTTTAATCTAGTCATTGGTATTAAACAGACTTACTAGTTAATGATATTAAACTTACTAAAAGCAAGACTTCAGTCGAGGTGGAGCGAATAAAAATGATTACAATGAGGAATTCATACCTATTGAGTATTTTATTGGTGGCTTCAGGCATTTCAGGTTTGTCTGCACAGATCCCGTTGATACCGAACGAAGCGAGAGCTTTGTATAATTATCAGATGAAGGATCGTGTCGCTCCAGTTGTTGTCGCTGATGAAAACCTGACAGTGAATGAGATTTATCGCTCACCGGTTGACGGTTGCTATTTTGGTATCGGCGACGCTCGTAATACCTATGATCCGGCAGGTATCGATTGCGAAGAATGTGAAAATGCCGGCGGCCGTGCCAAAATCAACGGTTCGTATGTATGGGGCCTGACTGAGTCCGACAAAAAAATATACTGGGGAACCATTAATAACCTGCTTTGCCAGGCAGCCTCAATGGCTGGCAGTGAAGAAACGGCCAATCCTTTGCTGACTCCTTATGAAACAACTTGTTGGGTTTGCGAAAATGAGAAAGGAGCCAATGGCGACCTGTTAGGTCAGCTTGGTGACATGCTTCCTCCCCGTGTTTTTGTGTACGATCCGGCCGATGGTACGGTAAGAGATATTACTCCGGATACGGATGCTGCCGCAACATGTACCGGTTTTCGTTCGGCAGGTTCGCACAAAGGAGTTGTATTTATGGGCGGCCCGGATTTTGTTCATGGACTGACCCTGTTTGCTTATGATTCGGAAAATAATCGATTCATGGGAGCCAGCCATCTGGAAACCCTCTCCCACGAAAATTTCAAAATCACCAATATACGTAAATGGCATGTTATTGAAGGTGTCTTCTATTGTGGAGTTAAATATGAGACAGGCGATAAGTCAGGCGGTGCAATTCTGCGCTGGAATGGAAGCAAAGAAGACCCCTTCAATTTCGAAATAGTAGGGTATACAGAAGGCGAAGCCTCTGAATTAGAATACCATAACGGACGTATTTATGTAGGCGGCTGGCCGGTAGGAACTACCCCGGCAGGCGTTTACCGTAGTCCTTTAATCCCGGCCGGCGGATTTACTGCTGCCGATGCAACCACTTGGGAAACCGTATGGCGCTACTCTGCTTACGAGAACGATGCGCTCTGCCTGTTGACAGCCGGAGTAGGCGGTTTCAAATCATATAAAGGCCAGTTATACTGGGGGATGCTGTATACAACCTGGGCCTATCCGATGATGTTGCCTGCTGTATATGGTTTGAAGACCGGCGATGAATTACTAACAGGTATCCTGGGAGTACTTCGTAGTGCTCCGTTGTTCCGGGCAACCGATTTTTCAACCCCTGAGGATGTTGAATTATTATATGGCGAAGAGAGACTGCCGAAATATAATACCACCTCGAAAGAATGGAAAATCCTGAAAAACGGTATGGGAGTAAAGCCTAAATGGGGACGTTCGGGTCTGGGAAATCTGTATACGAACTATATATGGTCGATGGAAGTGTATAACGACCGTCTGTATGTGGGTACCATGGATATGTCGAACCTGATCAAACCGGCAATCAAAACGTTGATGCCTTCTTATGCCTCTCTGGTAAGCATGTTAAAACTAGATGAAAGCAAATACGGATACGAACTCTTGCTAATAGATGATCCGGATACGGAACCGACGCTTTTTACCGATAACGGTATGGATAATGCAGCCGCTTACGGTGTACGTAATATGCTGGTTTACGATGATTATATGTATGTAGGAACGGCTAATCCGCTAAACCTCGATGAAAACGGTGGCTGGCAGTTATTTACTTTAAAAGACAGCCGGATCATTACCGGTAACGAAAAAGCACCTTCGGTAGCGCGCCTGCTAATCAGTCAAACTGAGCAGGCTATTCAATTCTCTCTGATGGACGGTGATCTGATCAAACAGATTAAACTAATCGATATGAACGGACGGAATATTCGTCAGGTTGAAGGTAACACGACGCAGTTGACGGTTTCGTTAACAGGCTTGTCGGCAGGTGTATATATCGCTACGGTCTATAACGGAGGCGATCCGATATCGACAAAAGTGATAGTTAGGTGATTTATAGAGAATTAAATAACAGTTTTTATTAATTAATTGTATTACACATGAAAAAAAGTACTTTGAAAAAGGGAGGAATAGTCCTCTTAGGTGCTCTGGGGGTGGCAGGATTTTCGTTCGCGAATATGTTGCCTCAAGTAGCGAGTACAAGAGCTCCTTGGTATGACACCCGGGAACATTTTAAGACACCGTCTATTGGGGCAACTCAGTTGAAACCGATTGAGAAAGTAAACATTCACACGCATGCAGCAATTGAAGGTGCTGAGTATGGAAATTATTACTCAGTAATCGACTTCGCAAACATGAAGGATGCAAAATTGATGGCTGGTGTGTATGCTTCATTCCTGAATATGGAAGAAACGGAACAATTACCTTTTGACGGACAACATTTGACCATGGCTTATGATGAAATCAAGAACCATGAGAAAATGAACACTGCTTCTACTTTTACTTTTGTAGATGAAACAGAGAAGGCTTGTTTAGGTATTTATCAGAATACAAAAGCTAAAGCTCGTGTGGATTTTACCTATAGTACAAAAGGACTAATTGGTGTAGAGGGTATTGATATTGATATGGCAGCTTATGGAAATAAAGAGCTTGTCAATCGTTCTATTGATTGGTCTTACAATGTTTATATATATGATCTGGCTGGAGAATATCTTTCTAACCCAGTACAGGAAAAGCCTATCTTTACTGCCGAAAATCATCAGATTGGTGCAAAACATGCTTGGAGAAACATTCTTCAAATATCTGATGGCGGTGTTTTGAAGCAAGGTGACTTGGATAACAAGATTATTGTAATCATGTTTGAGAGCACTCAATCTGTACCGGATAAAACATTGGAATCTACAGTCGATAAAACAAAAGATACAGAACCATTGACTGTATTCCGTAATGCACGTATCGCTTTCAATCGTCCTGATGTGGAAATTGAAGGTGAAACTACTGTATTTGAGGCAGGTGCCGGCCGTAATACTTCTTGTAACAAAGCAACATTTACAACGACTGTTGAGTTTTGGAATACGTTGTATGAAAAAGGTGAAGCAAACAATAAGTATACAGCTACATTTGAAGATGTAGAGAGTCGTGATGGCTTAGTTGATGCAGATAAGGAAATACAGCAAGAACTGGCATATTATGAACTGCACGTTAAGTACCCGTTTATCGTTGATAATATGACTGCTTCTAATTCTGAAGATTTCACAAAAGTTGGTGATGCTATTTCTTTGGATAATTTTATTGTAAAAGGTACTCCTGGAGTATCAGATGAAGTTATTTATCGTATACCTCGTGAATATTTTGTTCAAAAGGATGGAGTTGATGATAGAGATCGTATTTCTAATGCTACATTTGATTTCTATTTTGCTCCGCAAGAAGTTGCCGAATTTAAGGCTGATAGCTACATCTGGGCTACAACAACAGCTGAAGCTTCTGATACAGCAAGATTCGTTTTAAGTGGTTCTTCTATTCCTACATACAACGAAGTGAACGACTTGAACTTCGATGAATATAAGGATTATAAGACTGCAGAAATTTCATTCAAGAATCTGCCGTATTTCAACTCAAGAGGTGAAAAAGATTTAGATGAAATCCATTGGGGTGAAATTACTTTGGCAAATCGTACGAAAGCTTACGAACTAGCAACAGATCGTTATGATGACGATGTGAATCTGGTTGGTTGGAAGATCGTATATAAAAATGCACAAACAGTGAATGGACTTGATTCTACTTATGTTCCGGGTCGTTATTTGCCGATGAAGGTTAATGGTCATTCTTATAAGGATTATGTAGAATGGTTTAACCAGTTCTGTGCAACATGCCAGGTTCCTGATGCTCCGGTGATAGGATCACATACAGATAATATGCCTGTTATTGATTGTGCTGGTAATATTGAAGAAAACATCGTTAGTATCAATGCAATCTTCCGTTATTCTCGTGGTGATGTAAATGTAGATGACGATGAATCATTGTATGTTCGTGAAAAATATACAATCGCTCCTGCATTGACATATAAAACTGCAACATCAAGATATGGCAAGAATTCTAAAACATTGGAGACAAATGCCAAATATACTTATTCCGCTCAGGATTTGATGGATGGTAAGGCAGGTGCTGTTTACGAAGGTCCGATCTGGATCAGCGGTACTAATACATTCGTATGGTATAACTTCGAAAGTGATGATCTGTTGAGTCATGCTATGGGTATTGTAACTCCGGTTTTGGCTAACGTGAAAGATAAAGACAGATTGGATCTGTTCTTCTCTCCGTATGATGAAACAAGCACTGTTCGTTTCGAGTCAAGACCTCATACTGTATACATCAAGGCTACAGGTTTGAAGCCTGACGTTGCCGGTGGTACAACTGCCACAATCAAGGTATTCAAAGAACAGTTCTCTAAGAACGAAAGCACTGATGATGCTTTGTATCATACAAATGCATTCCTGTTCACTGCCGGTGAAAAAGAATATGACAAGGCTTACTGGTTGTCTAACAACATTAGCAATCCGGTTAAGACTATGGCTAAAGATGTAAATGGTGTATATGGTAAACTGAAAGGTACTGCCGTAACAGATACATTGTATTTCGAAGTTGATTTGGACGATGTGGCTTTGGTTAACCGTATTAAGAACGAAGGTCTGGAAATGAAAGTTGTTTATATGCCGTTCAACGACAGGAACGACAAAGCGATCATTTGGGATCTGATCCAAGGTTGTTGCCCGGGTCTGCCTAATGTATTCGACCATATCGCTCAGTTCGGTATCAAGACTGCAGACGTGAAGGGATTCAATGAATTCTACACTGTAGGTACAACCGATGCCGGTTTGGTTACTACTATGAACGCAGATGTAAGAGAAGGTTCTTATAACAGTTTCTATCCGTTCATTCTGAACCAGTTCAGCCCGGTTGAACATGGTGCTACTATCAAAGGAATCTATCGTGAAGCATTCACTAAAGATTACCAGACTCGTTATGTGAATACTTGCTATCCGGAATATACAGGTCAGTTTATCATTGCCGGTATCAACGTGATGGATCCGGTTGACATGACTACTTTCTCTAACAAGTCTACTGCATATAAGTACTCATTTGTTGAATTGGCTGACTTGAACGGTGTTGTTTACAGTACAATTGATTCAGTAAACGGTAAGGTTCAGATCAATCCGAATAAGTACGGTGAAGTTTTGATCGCCGTGAATGTTGCATTCGATCCGGTTGACCGTGATGGCATTGCTATGAGCATCGATACGATCAATACAGGTTCTGCAAAGGGCATGTGGGCACGCTATTATGCCAAGGATACAATTCAGTTGGCTCCGCAACAGCGTTCTAACGAAATCGCAAACCGTGTTCGCTTCTATGATTTGAATGATTATGAAAGAACATTGAGAGTAGATGATAAGAAATGGTTGAATCTTGGATTCTTTGCTCCTTACGGTATCAATGTCAACGATACTTTGACTGCTAAGATCAAGGGTGACGTTAAAGTACCGGAAGTATGGTACAGTTCTGACGCTGAAGGTAAGAAGAAGATCGAAAACTTCCAGTTTGGTGTAGTAAATGCAGGCGAGATGAAAGATTCTGTAATCTATATTCAGGGTCGTGACCTGCCTCATTACGGAACGTCTACTATCGAATCTGAAAACAAAATAGAACAGAAGATTAATTTGATCAGCAACTCTGACATGTTCACATTCGGTACAGCTAAAACAAAAGAATTGAATGTTCGTGAACAATCTTTGGCTTTGGCTATGAATGGTAACATGGAAGACGGGTCTTTGAACTATGTTTTCAAAGGTGGTAAGGACGATCTTGTTAAAAACGTAATGCGTGGTGACGTAGTTGCTAAGATCGATCTTCGTGCTACTCCGAATGTAGAAGACTTGTGTGACGTAGAAAATGTTATTTCTTTGGCTGCTGTTTGCGATGTAAACAAAGATTTGGGTGTAGCATTTACTGCAGGTTTGGCTAATCCGACTATCAAAGAACCGACATATGGTGAAATTGGTGGTAGCGATGCTAAATTCAATTGGAAAGCCGTTCCGGGTGCTGAATATTACAAAGTTGCCGTAGGTCGCTTCACTCCGAAGTTCACTTCTGAAGATGTATTTATCTCTGAAGTTCGTGCCGACAAAGAAAGCAGGACTATCTGGGTTGAGTTGTTCAACGCTACAGGTAGTGTAATCCACCGTGACAATCAGGTTAACTACTGGTTGGAAGTTACCAAAGAATACAAAGAAGATGGTGTTGTCAAGAAAGAAACATCTATCGTAGGTGTTGACAACTTCAGCATCCAGGGTAACTTGGATCCGATCGACAGAAAGTGGTCTTATGCTCCGATCGCTCACCAGATGAATGACATGGATCTGACGACAGATGTAACTAATCCGATCAAATACACTATCCGTTTGATGGAAGGATTCCAGACAGACAAACATCAGATCGATATTTATCTGTTCGATACTCCTGAAACATGGATGGTTAGAAAACCGGTTAGCCCGATGCCGATCAACAATGGTGAATTCTATACAGGTGACTGGAGAACAGAAGTCGGCTCATTGCCTACTGCTTATTACGAATGGCAGGATGATATCAACTTCGACGGCGAAGAATCATTCGACATCGCATCGACATCAACATCTATCCAGGTTCATAACCTGATCCCGCAGACTGCTTACACTGTACGTGTACAGGCATACAACAAGTGTGTAGGTGATGCAAACCAGATGATTCCGTCGGAAGACTACTTAGATTTCGCAACATCTAAGACTGCAACCTCTACGGGGGATATCTACTTCGATAATGCTGATCCTTCAAATCCTGTTGGCAACGAAAGCATCGATGCTACGGCAATCACTGCTATCGGCGGCAAGGGTCAGGTAACGATCCTGAACGCAGGTGGTAAGAAAGCGGTAGTAGCTAACGTACTGGGTCAGGTAATTGCCAACACAGTGATCTCTTCCGACAATGCTACATTCCCGGCTTCTGCAGGTATGGTAGTAGTAACATTGGAAGACGGCACAGTGCTGAAAGCAATGGTTAAGTAATAAAGAAATCCTAATAGAGGGATATTAATAATAGTGAAAGCTGCGCAATGGTTCTCCCAGCGGGGAGAACCATTAAGTAACCCGCGATGGGGGAACGAGTGGTTATATTAATACTAAAGTAATGAAATAAAGTTCATCCTATTAGTATTGCTGTGAAGCAAGAACAAGGAAAAAAAGAGGCCCTGGTAGTAAGGTTAATTTTACGGCCAGGGCCTTCTTTCCTAAAAGGATAAAAATGAAAGCATATATGCTTTGAAATAGCTGTCGGGAGTGTCCCGGCATGGTCTGCAGACGTTCGTATTAAACATAATGAACGCCTTGTACAAGCAATATTTTGATGGATACTGAGACCGACGTTGAAATCATCTAATGAAAAAAACTCAACCCAAAAATCACAGCATCTAATCAATTTAATTATGAATGGAAAACATTATAAATGAAATACTTAAAAGTATGGGAAAAATATACTTTAGGGATGTAAGCAGAAGACTACTTTTGTTTGCATTATTGTTGTTGGGAGTCGTGACGCAGGCGATGGCTGTTGATCGGTATGTGATTGTGTTCAAAGACTTGCCTCATGGAACAACGGAAATTCCGTATGGGACAAGTGCGGATGTTATAAAAAGTGATTTTTTTACTGTTTATGAATCAAATGCCACCGAGGTAGGCGATTTTGCTGCCTTTGTGGATGGTGGCTTTAGCCAGTTAAAAAATAGTTCCTTTGAAGATGCAAAGGGTAAATTAAAACTTTCAAATACGACATCTACAGACTTTTCCTTGGTACAACCTACCGGAAATGTTGTATCAGCGGTTGATGTAAAGATAAAGGCTTATTCATTCGGGATAACTAAACGCTATATTCTCCGTTTAGGAGTTGATGGAAAAGTTACATCGTTTAAAGATTTTTATGATTTCCCTAATCAAACAACGACTCAAACCGCAGGTTCCATCTCTTCTGTAACGAAAAATATAGATTTACCTCTGTATACATTTTCTGTGACAGATGGTAACGCTACAGTCGCAACATTGAAGAATGATATTCTGGCGAAATTATCTGCCTCAATTGGGGATATAAGCGGATTAACAGCGAGTGATGTTACATTGCATAGTGGTACAGGTGATGTTTCTAGCACTACTCTTATTGCTGGAACGTATACCTATAAATTTAAATTATCTACTCCCGCAGGTATTAAAGCAAGTTTTGCCCGTGCGGACGGGGTAGCGGCTCCAACTTCAGTAGAACCTGGTCAAACTAACGCAGAAGTCGAAGTGTCGGGTTCTATCGTTGTGACTGATAAGACGGTTGTTACGCTGAAGGTTCCGGCAAAGGAAATGTTAAGCTTTTATGAGAAAGAATCGAATGCCAATGTTGCGACTTTGGGTGATTTCATTGCAGCAGAGATTGAGAAGACAATACCGAGTGCGCATTCGACAAATATAACCGTATCGAATGTTCGGATTCTCAAAGCCGGATCGGTTCAAAGCGAAGATCTTGTTGCAGCAGATTATAGTTATCTCTTTGATGTAACTGTAAATTCGGAAGGCTATGTTGTTAATATCGAAAGATCTAATTCTGAATCTTTGGGGGCTACCATAACTCCTTTCAGAATAGAAGCAACAGGAAAAGAATCTGTGAAAGTCGGCAACAGTATCGTAATCAAATCGGTGCTGAGTGGCTCTGTTTTCTCTGCCAATTATACGACGGTAAGTAATCAGATACAAAATGAAGATGCTTTGAAACAGGCTATTCTGTCTGGCTTGTCAAAGAAGAATCAGGCTTTGAAGGATGATATTTATTTCGAGAACATACAAATTACAGGTACTCCTGCTTATCCTTTGGGAGCCGGTACTTATTCGTATACATTCGACGTACGTGCTCGGAAGGATTTGAAGATTGCTTTCCCTGAATCTTCTACGGCAGAAATCAAAGAAATAAAATTGAATGAAAAGTCTGCTTTTACTGTTTCTGATAAGATTACGGTAAAAAAGGTTGATCAGTCTGCTGCATCAATAAGTTTTGGTTCTTGGTCTTCCTATACTTATGGTACTCCATTAAGCGGTATTGAGTCTCAAATAACATTCACGAAAGTAAATGGTATAACCGGAATAGAAGATTGCTCGGTCTATTTCGTTAAAGACGGAAAAGAGACTCTTTATGAAACGGGTAAAACAGTGTTGCCTGTGGGTAAATATAATGTAAAAGTTTATTTCCCGGCAAGTGCAAGTGAGATTTATGACTACTCCTCAGTGAATGTAACAGGCGGTACAAAGAAGGTAGAGACCGACGGGCGCGCATCGTTTACATCGACAGGTGTTCTTACAATTACGCCAAAAGCAATCGGAAAAACCAAACTTCCTGTGTTTACAGAAGGTGGCGACGGCTTGTTGGCTGAAGGAACTGCTGTCAACCGGGTTATTGCTGCGATAAGAGCAGCCATACAATCGGCAGACGGAACAGCAGCCATACTGGCTAAGAACGGTATCGAACTCTATTCGGATGAAACGTTTACGCAAAAGTTGACAAAAGGCGTTTTAGAATCAGGCAAAACGTATAGTTATCGTGTCATATTGAATGAAAATTATAAGCCGGGAACTCAGACGGAAGCTTCTGTAAGTGGAAAACTGTCTGCCAATACGTCTATAAACGGATATGACCTGAAGAATGCCGTAACTGCGACCAAAGAGGAAATAAAAGTCGTTTTGCCTGACTTTATTTCAACTCCGATAAAGATCGGTACGATCACAACGAAAGCGGAATTGGAGAAAAAAGTGTTGGATGCAGTGAATAATGCTAATTCCGGTTTGGAAACGGTTTATAGCTTTACTCCGCAAGTGACAACCGAAGCTCCTTTAACAAGTGAAGGTTATCTCTCTTATACTATAACATTAAAAGAGGGTGCAACCCATAAACTGGCCGATTATAAAATAACTTACCAGACACAAAGTTCGGCATCCAATAAATTGAAGGTTGCCGCCGATGGCGTAACGTGTACGTTTAATGAGGCAATTCGTTTTGTGACTGTTTTACCGGTAGAGCATGCCTTTACTTCTCCGAAGAATATTCCGGTTGATTATGTGAAAGACATGAAACCGGCTGCAATCACCTCTTTGGTAAGTGATAAACTGTACCAACTGAATGGCGGGGTTTTGGCTCTTACGGATAAAATCCAGGTGACATTGCTTGATAAAACCGGCACAGCTGTGAAAACAGTGTCCGAGTCGGAAGCTGTTTACGGTTATAAGGTTAGAGTTGCAAAGAAATCAGGCGTACTTGAAGAACTATATGCCGGAAAGGTAGATGCAGACGTGACGATTGATAATTCGGATGCTACTTATATTTATGTAACAGTAAAGAATGGTATTCAATTAAACGCTCGTCCGGTGGCTGAATTTAACTTCCCGACATATGAATTTGATTATATAGTGGGCGAGACTGACGAGGTTTCTCAAATATTGGAACTGATCAAACGTGATTTGGTTTATAACAATCCAAGTGTTCTTTTGGCCTCTTATATCGAAGAAATTACCTCTTCTGACCTGAGTGTACCGGAAGGAGGAACAATGCAATATCAGGTCAAGTTTAAATCGGATTTGTTTGTGGATTATTCGAAGGTGACAGTGAATGGAGAGGAAGTGGCAGAAACTTATCCGCTATCTCCTCAAATAGCTGTCACGATCAATCCGCGTGCGGATCTTACCGTAAACTTGAAAACGTATAAATTTAAGAAAGAAGGTGCGTCGGATGAATTGATGGCGCAACATATCATGGCAGATATTCTGTTGAATAATCCGGATCTGAAAGGCAAGTGTATTCTACGTGTTGCCATTGAAGGGGATGGATATAGGGTGTACTTTGCTCCTACTACCAAATACCGTACAATCACGGTAAAAGGTGCAGATGGCACAACTTTAAGAACGGTGAATTCGGCAAAGGCTGCAACAGGATTCCAACTTCTTTATGCGACTTCTATAACGCTTTTGGATAACGGAGGTATTACCTTGATTGAAATTCCGATGGATATAGAAACGGAATTGACATATCTGAATGAAAATTTCGGTTATACTGCCGGTCATTATGCCCGTTTGATCCTTGATTTCTTGAATAAGCATGTCACGTCGACGGTTGCAAACTTCGTAAAACCGGACTTGGAAACTTGGGGAGTAAAGGTGAATATTATTCGTAACCAGACACAAGTAGATGCCGGAGGTACAGCCGAATTGATTCCGGAGGATGAATATTTGAAGGTTTCCGACTTGTATGGATATCAAGTGGTGTTGACGAATCCTTATTTCAAGAACTACTATACCTTGACTCTTAAACCACTGGCAAACATGAAAGTGACGGAAGAAGTTCCCGGTCAGACTTGGAATGTGCTTCTTTCCGGAACGATTACCAAAAAAGCAGTGACTCCTGTATTGCCGGATGTTACAATTGATTATGCCGATGCTAATACATTAGCTGTAGTGAAGGCGAAAATCAAGGAAGCTGTGCTTAGTGATGTCAAAAATGCAGAGTTGTTCAGATTGGTTGCTGCAACAGGTATTCAGCCCGGAGGTAGTTTCTCTGTTGAATTGACTGCCGATAGTCCTGTACCTGCCGGCAAATATGATTATACATTGACGTTTAAACCGATCGTGACGGAAAATGTGGATATCGCATCGGTTACCGGCGGGCTGGTTGTAAAGAAGGTTAAATTGGAGTTTGAATTCCCTACCGATATAACGTTCAAGTATGAACAGAAGAAAAAGGTAATGGAAAGCAAGATTCTTGAAGAGTTCTTGGCTATGAATGCAAGAATCTTCGATCAATATGCCGACTTTGCCAATCCTGGAGATATCTTTACTGTGACATTGAAAGATGCTGCATGTACGGGTGAAGCCAATGATCCGATTGCTGCAGGTACGTACGGATATGTGATAAAGATGAATGATGCCCCGGCTAACTTCACTTATAACATCGAAGCGGGTGGAAAATCTATGCCATCTTCTGTAATTGTAGCACAAAAGTCTTTAACAGTTAAATTACCTACATATTTATTGAATACACCTGACGAAATCAAACCGGAGGATCAAGCGAAAGCTGTTTTTGTTTATGGTAAGATCTTGTCTGAAATAGAAAACCAAATAAAGCTGACCGATATTCCGGCATTGAATAAAAAGTTGGCTGCTGCGGAAATTCAGGCTGTTGTTTTGCTGGGTGACGATGGAGCACAAACAAAGAATGCCACGCCGATTGCCGGAGTATACGATTATAAGGTGATTTTGAAATCGGATAATTATACCTTTAAATATGATGCGTTAGGTTGTGAGGTGGAAACAACAACGGATGGCAGTGTTATCGTTAAAGGTGGTTTGCAGATTGTGGAATATCCGGTTACTGTAGGTTTCTCTGAAGCGAACCGGTCTATTGCCGGTACTTGGGAAATAAAAGATGGCAAACCGGAATATTCATTATCTATAAATTGGATATCCGGGAATAACGGATATGACTTGTTGGCTATTTCCGATGAAGTCAAGAAGACATTGACTTTGGAACGTTGGAAAATGTATTTCAATAACGATTATCTGAACTGGGCATTGGTGGATACAAAAAATGAGATTGTTGTACAAGACAAGTCATTGAATGTTGTATTAAATACTTATGTTCAGGCAAATTTGACTTCAGGGACTTACTCCCTGCAGGTGGTAAAAGGAGGAACAGAGGTTCCGCGCCTGAAGTCTGCTGTCGGAGATTTCGATATCAATTTGAATACGACTTTGGCAACATTGACGGTTACCCCGGCAATCGTGACGGTTACCCCAGCAAAAGCTGCATATAGAAAAGTCTATGGGCAGTCAGGCGTTTCATCTTTAAAGCCGAAGTTGGCATTTGCGACGACACCGAAGTTGAACGCCGCCACTTTGGTTGCTGACTATGACCTTGAAAATCTCTTTGTTACGACAGATCCGGCCGATGCTGACGTGTTTGCGGCTTATTCACCTGTGGGTGATTATACAATCCAAACCAGCGCAGCCGCAGGAGTTGTCAGCGGTGCATTTGTACCTGTGACAGGTGTCGTGTTCGAGGCCGGTACGGAAAGTGCGATTGTAACGGTTTCTCCTGTCCCGATGGCAGATGCTGTACAGTTGAACGTTTCTGCTTCCCGCGAATATGGCGAAGATCCTGTGGATGGTGACGTAGCCGTGGCAGTAACACCGGCCGACGATACAGTGGATCAGATGTTGGTAGACGAGATCAGCACCATCCTGAACACAGCCGAAGGCCGTGTTGACTGGATTGACTGGGCAAGCTTCAACAAGAAGACAAATGCAGGCAAATATGAAGTACGCTTTACCTCCGATGCAATAGCTTCTATGGGTGGTTTGCTTACTAACTTCGATATGGGGGGTGTGACTATAGTATTAGACAGCTTGGAAATCCGTAAAGCAGATTTGACGGTGACAGCCGAAGACAAGAACCGTGTATACGGTGTGGCTAATCCGGAACTGACAATTGCTTACGAAGGCCTGAAGAATAATGAATACCAGAGCTTGGATGATGTATTCGATGGAGATTTCTTACCGGCGGTGGCAACAGATGCAACCGTGGATTCTCGTGGTACCTGGGATATTTATTTCACTCAGAAGCCGACAGCCAAGAACTATCATGTTACTTATGTGACAGGTAACTTGTCGATCGATAAGATTAAACGGGTAATCGTTTGGCCGGAAGATCAGCGCAACCTGACAATAGCCGTAGGTGAACATGTTGAATTGTCTGCAGCCGTAACGTCTGCTGACGATAATAGACTGTCGATCACCGGCTTGCGTTACGAACTGACCAATAATGATCGCGAACGCGTCGTATTGTATCAGAACGAGAACGGTAAGATGGTGATTGAAGGAAAGATCCGCACGTTGGACGGTCCTGTAAACATTACGGTTTATGCCGATGGCGATGAAACAACTTATATGGATGCCGAGCCTGTAACCGGTACGGTCACAGTGGTTGCTCCGGAAGGTGAAGCTGCGAATGTAAATATCATCGTATCGAATGTGACATCTGTTTATGACGGTACTCCGCGTGCCGTAACAGTAAAGGTTGCTGATAAGGATGGTAAAGAGGTAGATTACAAAGTTTTCTATGAAGGTGACCAAACTGCGTCTACCGTTTATCCGTCCGATCAGAATGCTCCGGTGGATGCTGGTGTTTATAAAGTGATTGTAAAAGCAGAAGTAGGTGCAACAACGTTTGTTTACGAAGCCAAGAATAAGATGATCATCGCTCCGCGTGTAGTGGAAGTGAAGGCTCGCAGTTTCGCAACAACGTATGGAAAGACTGTACCAGACTACTCGAAAGCATATGATTATGATAAGAGTGACTTCCTGGGCGGTGAAGATTTTGATGCCGATAAGATGCCGGTAGTACGTGCCGAGGCTTATAAGGGAAATGCCGGAACTTATAAATTGACTCCGTATTCCGTACAGGATTTCGGAAAGAACTATAAGGTATCTTATATTTCAGGCGAATTAGTTATCAACAAGGCTCCGCTGACAATTATCGCCGATGATAAGGAAAGCGTTTATGGAGAGGACTTGGCAGAACTGACTTATCAGTTAGACGGTCTTGTTAATGGTGAAACCATCAAGAACCTGGGCTTTGCTCCGCGTATCAGTTCGACGGTAACGAAGGGTGCTGATGCAGGAACTTATCCGATCGTGTTTGCCGACAATCATAAGTCAACGAATTATGAGGTGGCTTATAAGGAAGGTAAGTATGTGGTAGTACCGGCATCGCAGAAGATCAGTTGGAATCCGGAAACATCATACAAGGTGGAACAGCGTAACATTCCGTTGACGGCAGTGGCATCAAGTAAGTTACCGGTTTCTTATGTATCCGACAATGACGCGGTAGCTTATGTGAACCAGATAGGCGATAATTGGATCCTGACATTGGTATCTGACGGTTTGGTGAAAGTGAAAGCTATTCAGAACGGGAATACGAATTATTGGGGTGCAGAACCTGTGGAAGTAACATTTGCCATAGGAAATGCTTATGAAAGTGTGGATAATGAGACGATAGTCGTATCCGATCATATCGAAGTTTATCCGACCGTATTCACGACCAATGTAACGGTAACCGCTCCTTCTGCCATCAAACGTGTAGAATTGGTGTCTTATGCAGGTGTATTGTTGAAAGTCTTCAATAAACCTGAGTCTGTAATCAATTTGTCAAACTTCGGAAGTGGCTTCTATCTGCTGAACGTAACGTTGGAAGATGGCACTTTCAAGAGCGTGAAGTTGATTAAGAAGTAAGTAACCTGTAAAATAAATTTAGTATGATAAAGAATATTAAATCAATAATAACATCAGGAAAGCAGCTCATGCTGCTTTCCCTGATACTTGTTTCAGGAGGTAGTGTGGTACATGCACAAGAGGCAACTGGTGTTCCGGATACGGTGTATGTGAGCTTTACGAATTCAGGGGCATTGCCTTCGATGGTTTATGGAACGGCATTCGAGGATTACATGGCGGTAAGCACATTTAATGAAACATCTTTGAAGTACATGTGGGCACTGGCTGGGAATACCGGTAGTCATCAGTTGATGGAGAATTACCAAAATAAATTTAAGAGTGGCAAATCTTTTAAGGATATTATGAAATTTTCCGCCACTCCGACTGTTAAGGATGGAGTGAAATTACAATTGGTAGAAACTGCTCTGCAAGATGCTTTGGATTGTTATCAGTCGGTTACGGAGCTTTATGGATCTCCTGTTGTATATAAGTTAAGCAAAGAGGCTACGGCTACTTTGGAACGTACTATTCCGGTAACACGGGCTGAATTGACTATCACCCCGCGTGATACTGTTCGTTTCTACGGAGATCCCAATCCTGTTTATTCATTGGCAGACTTTACGATTGAAGGTTTAGCTGCCGGTGATGATGCTGCTACTATTTTCGCAGGTGAAAACGAGTTGGCTGTTACATTTGGAGGTGACGTGAATACTGCTGCCGGTCAGGAAGTTTATGTAACATTGGCAGCCGGTACTGTAGACAATTATTCTTGGGAACAAAAGCAGGCGAAGATGGCAATCAAGAAAGCTCTGCTGTCATTGGCATTGCCGGATAGCAGTCGTTTGTATGACGATAAGAATATCGCTAAAATCAAAGGTGAAGAACTGTTGGTTACCTCCGGGACATTGAAGAATGATCAAACATTAAGTGATTTGTTTTTCTCTGATGAATTGAATGTTATTCATACCGCAGTTTCTGCCGGACTAGGAAAAGTAAAGAGTGATGTCGGTACATACAGCTATCAATTGGCAACCCAAGCTGATACTGCCAAGGTTTATTGGCGTTTGGCTAACTATGACGTGCAAGCGATAGCCCCCGCCAACTATGTAGTCGAAAAGGATACGATTACCGTAACTGTATTCCCTTCTGATGCTCAGGTTGAAATAGAAGGAAAGAAAGTGAGCGTAATGCAAAAAGTTTATGGTGAGAAGAATCCTGATGGTTACTTTTGGTTGACAAAACGTAAAGAATCAGCTGGTTCTTCTTCTCCTTCTTACACATTCACCACGGCTGCACCTGTTGCAAAAGATTATATTTCTGCTGAAAATGAGGCTGACAAAGGTTTCACGGTTGCTCCGGTTGTATCCTATCTGGATTATGAAGGCAATGCTGTAACGGAAAAGACCGATGTGAACCTGAAACGTGAAAAACCGAATCAGATAGAGGACAGTCTGTATGTTGCCAAGGTCGGTAATGCAGATAAGATTTCTTCCAAAAACTATGCCTTTAAGGTCGTTGACGGCACATTGAAGATCAATCAGCGTCCGTTGGACTTCCAGAAAGTGGTAGTAGATCGCATTTACGGAGAAACAAAGCAAGACACAACCTGGACTTTTGAAGCAAACAATGCTGAAAAGCAACGTGGTTTGGCTAGTTTCGATGCTGCATATCAGATATCGACCAATAAGAAAGCTTTCGAGCTGATTGATGTAATGCCACAGTTGGTTATCAAAAAACAGGCTGCCGACAGTACATTGTGTGCTGGTAGTTATATCGATACGTTACAGATTAAGCTGGTGACTGTGGATAACACCGTTACTCCGAAGTTTAAAGCAATGGATCGTAATTACAGTCTTAAGTATTCGTTATTGACTGATAATGCTAAAACGAACGACAGTATTCGTCTGGAAGTGGCCAAGGCTGACTTGAAGATCAAACTGGGTACAATTCAACGTACGTTCGGTGCGGCAGTGCCTGACTTTAATGATGTGGAAATTCAGAAAGAGTTTATCACTTATACCGGTTTCAAACTGGATGAGTCAGCTAAGAACTTGGATTTGGTTGCGACCGTTGCTGAAGGCAATCGTATCAAGAATCTGGAAATAGCCGATCAGCCGAGCGTATTGCCGGTAGGCATTTACGAATTGACAGGCATCCGTGATATCAATAAGGAAAATACCAACTATGCGATCACAATTGAAGGAAAAGCTTTATATCAAGTAATTCCGGATAATTCTTTGGTCTTGGAATGGAACCCGTTGACCGTCGACCTGATTGTAGGCGATAAAATCAAGCTGGATGCAAAAGTGAAGAAGGATCAGAATATAATAGCTGAGGGTGCTCAGATAGATTTTGTATCATCCGATCCGGCAAAGATTCAAATTGAGAAAGTGGGTGATTATTGCTATCTGTTTGCCAAAGCATTAACAGATAATGACGGCGTAACGATTACTGCCAGCTATCATGGTCTTGCCGGTTATGACGAAGTAACGAAATCTGTGGTTTACAAGGTCATTCGTCTGAAAAATGAAGCTGATTACAATGTGGTATTGGGTGACATGAGCTTCGTTTATGACGGAACGGCCAAGGAAGCTGATGTAAAAATAACTGATCTGAAAGGTCTGAATGAATATCCTCATTATGTATTGTATAATGGTGATACCGATCTGCCGGTAAAAGCCGGTACATACAATGTGTCGATCTATCTGGAAGAAGGAAAGGGAGAAAGCAACTTGTTCATTCGTAAAGAAACAATGAAGATTAGTGCCGGCGAAGTGGTTGTAACACCGGTAGATGAAACAATCGCTTATGGTGAAGCAATTCCTGAATCGTTTGCTTATACGGTTAGCGGATTTATCGGAAACGACGGCTTCAAGGCAGGCAAAGAACCGAAGGTAAAAGTGGCTAGCGACATAACCGGCGCAGGAGAATATACCTTATATGTAGAAGGTGGTGATCCGGGTGAGAATTATACGCTTGTAACGAAAACTGGTTTACTAAAGGTTACTAAGTCCGGATTAACTATTAAGGCTGATACGATCCATACGGTTTATGGAGAAGAAATACCGCCGTTCACCCTGACAATAACCGGCCCGAATGGAGCGGTAGATCCTGAAACATTGAATGATATCTACACCGTGAAAGCAAAGGTAGATCCGGAGGATGCCGGCGAATACGATTTGATCGTCGATTGTGTCGGAGTAGGAGAAGGCGACTATTCTGTAACCTTGGTTCCGGGTAAACTTTATATAGCTAAGGCCGATGCCGGTCTGGCATGGGATATAGCCGGAACAACCCTTGCTGGTGGCGACAGTATTTTGTTGACTGCCGAAGCTGTTTCGCCTGCAACAATCGCTTACACAATGCAGCATGATACGGTAGCAGCCGTGAAGGTTGTAGAAGAAGGTGTTTGGATTACCGGTAAGCATCAAGGTGTAACAAAATTGTACATCTCGATACCGGAAGAGAAGAACTATCTGGCTGCTAACGATTCTGTAACATTCAACGTAACATCGACTGTCGCCAACGAAAGCATCGCTCTGCAAAGTGTAGGATTGTATCCGACATTTGTTGAAAACGAAACGTCTGTAACATCCGACAGTCCGGTGGCTATGATCCGTGTATTCGATGCTTCCGGCCGTTTGGTTAAGTCGATCGAAAAACCGGAATCGTTGATCAACCTGAGCGAATTGAGCAAAGGTTACCATCTGGTACAGATCGTACTTGAAAGCGGTGAAGCGAAAACAGTACGTATTATGAAAAAGTAAATAATCCGATTATTCTGTAATTAAGGAATATATTTAGAGGTTAATTAATGGAAGAGATGTTCTGTGGAGATAGCGATCTTTTGTAGAACATCTCTTTTGAAAAATAGAGTCTATAATAAAATATACGGAAAATATGGTAAAGAGAGAGTTTGTTAAAGAAATATCCGAACGTATGTCTATAACCCAGGTAGAGGCAAAACAATTTGTAAAAGTATTTCAAGATATTTTGACGGAAGAGTTACAACAGAATAGACCGTTGGAGTTACAGGGATTTGGAACATTTAGTTCTTGGAAACAAATCGGGCGTGCTGCCCGCAATCCGAAAACGGGTGTACCTTGTTGGATAGAGCCTCGTGTGAGTGCAAAATTCAGGCCTGGAAAATTTTTACTGGAAGCTTTGAATGAAGCGGATAAATAGAATTAAAATAATGAGAAAGAATCTACTTAAATTTATTTGCTTCCTTTTGATTGTCAATGACTATGTGTTTTGCGGTTCTCTTGGTGCCCAATCCATTCCCAATGGAGATTTTTCGGCAGAGTGGGTAACTGGTTATAACGGAGTCGGTAAACAGCCTGCCGGATGGAAAGCCTCGAATGTCAATCAGCTGGGAGTAAAAAAAGAGTTGGTAACTTGTAATCCGGATGGTTCCGTGTTATTGACCAATCGTTTTGTAGGTCTGTTGGGTATAGGTTCGAATGCACCGGCTTATATATCTTTGGGAACTCCGTGGGTCTATGCGAATGTATCGAATATATCTCAAAGTGACGGAGGTACGACCGGAGGCCTTGAATTCACGCACCGTCCGGATTCTCTCGTGGGCGTGTTCAAACGTAAAGTAGTAGCGGAGGAAACCGGTTGGATTATCTTTTATCTTTGGAAAGGGACAAGTGTGTCCTATGGTCCGGATAACAAAGAGTTGATAGATAATGACCGGGATATATTGGCTGAACATGGTTCTGTAACGCTGATCGGGAGGGCTGAATATGAAATAAAGGGTACTTTATCCGATTGGACGCGTATTTCCATACCGATTGATTATTTATCGGATGAAACACCTGAAAAGATGAATGTTATTCTTTCTGCAGCTGATTATCGTGGCGACCGAAAGAAGATAAAGGAGTATAATACTTTGTCGGTACAAAGTGTGGAACTGGTGTATAAAGATCCGGTATCGACAGAAAAGATTAATCTGTTATCCGATCGTTTTTCCGTTATCGACAAAATACTGTATCTTGATGGGAGTTATAGGAATCTAGCTGTCTATACAATGGATGGAAGGCTGGTTTGTAGTTCTGTCCGACCGGAAAAAACAACTACTTTCTCTTTTCTCTCCGCAGGGGTTTATCTGTTGAGAATTGAAGGGGAACAAGGAGTAGAAACGCAAAAGTTTCAGATTCGTTAAAAATGTAATCTGTTTTTTTCATATCATTATAAAAAGGTTGTAGCTCGGGTTTCGTGGATTGTATGTAAATACATCTATGAGATTCGAGCTTGATTTGTTTGTAATAAGGATTTCTTAATAGTGTACGGATGGATTTTCGCCATAAATAATTAACTTTGCGGTTGGTTGAAAAGTAAAAACTAAAGTATGAAGAAAATTAGAGCCGCCATCGTTGGTTATGGCAACATTGGAAAGTATGTGTTAGAGGCCCTGGAAGTCGCTCCTGATTTTGAAGTGGCAGGTGTTGTACGTCGTAATCCGAATGACGTACCGGACGAACTGAAAGCTTATACTGTGACTGACAGTATCACTAAGTTAGATAAAGTAGACGTTGCTGTTCTTGCAACTCCTACCCGTAGTGTAGAGACATACGCAAAAGAAATTCTTTCATTAGGCATCAATACGGTAGATAGCTTTGATATCCATGGAGGTATCGTAGACCTGCGCCGTTCGCTGGATGCTGTAGCCAAAGCACATAATACGGTTGCCGTTATTTCTGCCGGATGGGATCCGGGTAGCGACTCTGTTGTTCGCGCTTTATTGGAAGCAATGGTTCCGAAAGGAATTACTTATACAAACTTCGGCCCGGGTATGAGTATGGGACATACGGTTGCCGTAAAAGCGATCGAAGGTGTAAAAGCTGCTTTGTCGATGACAATCCCGATGGGTACAGGCGTTCATCGCCGTATGGTTTATATCGAAGTGAAAGACGGTTACGATTTCAAGCAGGTGGCTGCTGCTATCAAAGCTGACGATTATTTCGCACATGATGAAACACACGTAATGCAGGTGGAATGTGTAGACAACCTGCTGGATATGGGACACGGTGTGAACCTGGTCCGCAAAGGTGTATCAGGCAAGACTCAGAACCAGTTGGTTGAATTCGACATGAAGATCAACAACCCGGCTCTTACTGCCCAGATTCTGGTAGCTGTTGCCCGCGCAAGCTTCAAACAGCAGCCGGGTGCTTACACCATGATCGAATTGCCGGTGATCGATATGATCTGCGGCGATAGAGAGGACTTGATTAAACGACTTGTTTAATACATAAATTATGCTCGATTTTATTACCTGGACGGCTGACCCCGCCATCTTTTCCATAGGTTCACGCGAAATTCGCTGGTACGGACTTGCTTTTGCTATCGGTTTCTGGATTGGTTATTCCATTGTAAGCCGTATGTGGAAAAATGAAAAACTTCCTCCTGCATGGATCGATTCCCTGCTGATTTATACCATGGTGGGTACTGTAGTCGGCGCCCGTCTGGGACATTGCCTCTTTTATGATCCCGGATATTATCTGGCTAATCCGATAGAGATTTTCAAAGTTTGGGAAGGCGGACTGGCAAGCCATGGCGGTACGCTGGGTATCGTTATTGCCATCTATTTTTATTCCAGACGCATCACGCATAAAAGCATGCTTTGGACATTCGATAAACTGGTTGTTCCGACCGGACTGGTCGCAGCTATGATCCGTTTGGGAAACCTGATGAACCATGAGATATACGGTCATCCGACCGATCTTCCGTGGGGTTTCCGTTTCATCGAGAACCTGCATGCCTGGAAAATGGGAGCAGAGCCTGTCTTTACCGTTCCCAGCCATCCGACACAGCTGTACGAGGCATTATGCTACCTGGTTACATTCGGTATATGCATGTGGCTTTACTTTATCAAAAAGGAGTGGAAGCGGGAAGGGCTTATTTTCGGGGTCTTTATGATTTGTATATTCGGCTCGCGTATCTTTATCGAATTCCTGAAGAATAATCAGGAAGCGTTTGAAGATAGTATGGTCCTGAATATGGGCCAGTGGCTCAGTATTCCGTTCGTGCTGGCAGGTTGCTGGTTTGTATGGAGGGCGCTTACAAGGAAGCCGAATAACTATGAAGAGCTAAAAATAAAAAAGTAAAAAGTATAAAATGTACAAATTAAAAGAAATAGCAGATAAGGTATATTATGTAGGAGTAAACGACCGTCAGAAGGCCCTCTTCGAAAATATGTGGCCGCTTCCGTACGGCGTTTCTTATAATTCGTATTTGATCGTAGACGAAAAGACTGTATTGATCGATACAGTAGACGTTTGCTATTCTGATATCTTTCTGAAAAAAATAGCGGATGCGCTGGATGGACGGACGCTCGATTATCTGGTCGTGAACCATATGGAACCCGACCATGCCGGCAGTATCCGCCTGTTGCGCCAGCAATATCCTGACGTGCAGATCATCGGTAACAAGCAGACATTCGGTATGCTGGACGGCTATCACAATATAACGACCGGACTTTACGAAGTGAAAGAAGGAGATACGCTGAATATCGGCCGCCACCAGCTTTCTTTCTATATGGCTCCGATGGTGCACTGGCCGGAAGTAATGGTGACTTACGATTCAACGGATAAGTTGCTGTTCTCTGCCGATGCTTTCGGAACGTACGGAACGTTGGATGGCGGTGTGATCGATGAGGAAATGAATGTGGATCATTACTGGGAAGAAATGATCCGTTATTATTCCAATATCGTCGGCAAATACGGTAATCCGGTACAGCGTGCATTGCAGAAACTGTCGGCCCTGGAGATCAACACGATCTGTTCGACACATGGTCCGGTATGGCGCAAATATGCTCATAAGGCAATTGAAATATATGACCGTTTGAGCCGTTATGAAGGGGAGGATGGTGTTGTCGTTATTTATGGCAGCATGTATGGAAATACGGAGCAGATGGCGGAAGCGATCGCTTCTTCTTTGTCGGCAAACGGTGTAAAGAACATTGTGTTGCATAATGTCAGCAAGAGTCCGGCTTCGTATGTTCTGAAAGATGTATTCAAATACAAAGGCGTCATTATCGGCAGTCCGACCTATTCAAACAGTCTGTTTCCGGAAGTGGAAGCCATCCTGAGCAAGATCGAGATGCGCGAAGTGAAAAACCGCCTGTATGGCTATTTTGGTTCGTTCACCTGGGCTGGTGCGGCTGTAAAACGCCTAACCGCTTTCGGAGAAAAGATGAAATGGGAAACTGTTGGTACTCCTGTGGAGCAAAAACAAGGTCTGAAAGCCGATAAGTATGAAGAATGCTGGGCTTTGGGAGAAGCTATGGCTAACAAATTGAAAATTGAGAATTGAGAATTGAAAATTTGAAAGGATCGGTTTTCGTCATGTAGAGAATATTATTAACGAAAGATCTAATTAATAAACACAGAAGATTGTCTGTTGATATTGGAAGTTCCTGTAATTTTCAATTTTCAATTTTCAATTTTCAATTAAAAACACTTGTTATGAGACTAATTATTGAACCAGATTACGAGCAACTCTCGAAGTGGGCTGCCAACTATGTAGCTGCGAAGATTAAGAAAGCGAATCCGACAGCTGAAAAGCCATTTGTTCTGGGCCTTCCTACCGGATCATCTCCGCTGGGTATGTACAAGAACCTGATTGAACTGAACAAGCAAGGTGTCATCTCCTTCCAGAATATCATCACTTTCAATATGGATGAATATGTAGGATTGCCGAAAGATCATCCTGAAAGCTATCATTCATTCATGTGGAATAACTTCTTCAGCCATGTAGACATCAAGCCGGAGAATGTAAATATCCTGAACGGTAACGCTCCTGATCTGGAAGCTGAATGTGCTGCCTATGAAGCCAAAATGAAAGCTGTAGGCGGTGTAGACCTGTTCCTGGGTGGTATCGGCCCTGACGGCCATATCGCATTCAACGAACCGGGCTCGTCATTGGCTTCACGTACACGTGTTAAGTCACTGACTACAGATACGATCATCGCTAACTCACGTTTCTTCGACAACGATGTAAACAAGGTTCCGAAGACTTCTGTAACAGTAGGTGTCGGTACGGTATTGGATGCGAAAGAAGTGCTGATCATGGTAAACGGTCACAACAAGGCTCGCGCTTTGCAACAGGCTGTTGAAGGCTCGATCAACCAGATGTGGACAATTACTGCTTTGCAGATGCATCCGAAAGGTATCATCGTAGCTGACGAAGCAGCTTGTGCTGAAATAAAAGTAGGTACATACAACTATTTTAAAGATATCGAAAAAGATAATCTTTGTCCTTGCAGCTTGCTGAAGTAATTGTTGAGTTTTATTTTGCTAAGAAAAACAAAAACCGGAAGGGAATTCTTTCCGGTTTTTTTGTTTTTGTATGTGTTAATTCTCCTTTGATTAGCAATAGTTTTGGAATAAATGCGTTTATATAATTGTTTTGTTCGGAGAACCGACTGGTATTTATTAATTAAACTTAGGAGTGTATCATGAAAAGGATGTTGTATTTATTCGTTTGTTTGTTGATTCTTGCTCTGCCAATTTCTGCTCAGAATCAGGTTGTGGTGGGATTAACAACGGAAGGAAAGGAGCTGAAGGCCCGTAGTTTTGAATTTGACGGAAGGATACGGGATTATAAGATGGATACAACCGGTACTTTTTTTATGGTGAAAATAGGGTATCTGACCAAAAACGAACAATCTTATAAGAACAAAGGTGAACTGGTTGTTATTGATTTTCCAGCAGGAAAGGAGTTGTGGAAAAGAAAGATGAATTATATGACAGATCAGTTTGCATTGCTTCCCGAAGGTGTTTTATTCAATTCGAAAGGAGTGAAAAGTTCTTTGCTGGATTTGAAGACAGGGGTATCGAAATGGAATAAAAAAATCCTACCTTATATATTGGATCGTGAGGACAATAAATTGTGGGCTTACAAAAACGGGTCTTCGAAAAAACTGGAATGTTATGAGATGAATTCCGGAGAACTTTTGTGGACTCGGGAAGTTCCCCATACATATGGCTGGAATTATCACGGACTGGTTGATGATTCGACAAGGCTGATCGTTTCTGACGGGATGCACCTGGTTAATATTAATAATGGATCGGGAGAGAGTTATCCGATGATAACCGGAACAACGAATTATACGGGAGCGGTGGCATTGGGTGCTTTGGGTGTACTGACCGGCGTTTTAACCGGCTTTAGTGCAGTCCCGATTGGTGCTGGAGTTAATGCGGTCGTGGAACTGACTTCGAATGTGTTGAGAGATGATACCTTGTTTTATTTTGCCAATCGCACACAATTACTATGTTTGGATAACCAGCTGAAAATGAAATGGGGATATCCCCTTCCGGAAGATCTGACATCCCACTCGCAACTGTTTGATTATGGTGAGAGGTTGTACATGATCAATTATGGATCAGGCTATCGTACTAACTTGCGGGATTTACCTTCTGTATATGAAAAAAAGATGATGGAAGTCAATATCGGAAGGCCTTTCATTGCCTGCTTCGATAAAAATACCGGGAAAAATATATATCTGAATCAACTGACAAAGAAAAAAGACAGGATTGAAGACGCTTGTCTGAAAGGGGAGCGGAATACATTATATTTATTGTTTGATGATGGAATCTCCTTTTGTCAGTTATCCGATAGTTCGGAAATAGAAGTTTCGTCTTGGGATGAGAAAAACAACGGAAAATTACAGGGGTTTGTGTATAATTCATTTTATATGGAAAATGCAGATAGTATTTCTTTTAACCGGATCACACCGTCCGATTCTGCATCATGCTTCGTTTATAATGATCGGTATGAGATTTTAGAGATCGATGAGCAGATGGAGGTTATTCGCACTTATCAGCCTGAAAGTTTGTTTTTTTCGGATCTGAACTGGGATGGTTATTCTATTATCAGCCGGGGAAGAGCTCAATATCTGATTGATTTCAATAGAAAGAAAATAGCGGAATTATATATTCCGTTCGATTTGTTTGTGATAAAGGATAGAGTGTTTACGTTGAATGAAGAAAGAACTAAACTTCTGGAAATAAGCTTGAAAGAGTTATTTCCCGAGCGGATTATTGAAGATCCGGTAATATAATAAGTGAAAATGTTTGTAATTTAATTTTAGTATTTATCTTTGGTCTGTGTTTATGAGTGAAAACAGACATTGTAGGAGGAGAATCGTTTATGTTTATTGAGATAGAATTTGTGTTTATATCTAAAACAATTTGTAGTATGAAAAAGATTGCATGTTTATTACTTCTTTTCGTGGCATTTCAGGTGAGTGCACAAGAATTTCATTTTATCCCGAAGATCGGTTTGAATTTTGCCAATATGACAAACTCTGATGGTAGTATGAAACCCGGTTTGAATATCGGGGTAGCGGGCGAAGTGATGATGACTAATAATTTTGCTATTGAACCAGGTATATTTTATTCGATGCAGGGGTTTAAGATTAAAGAATTAGGAGTTACAGAAAAATTGAAGAATGATTATTTGAATATTCCAATTTTACTTAAAGGTTATGTATATGAGGGGGTTAATTTGTTTGCTGGACCACAATTAGGATTTAAAGTTTCCTCGAAAATAAAAGGGGCTGATTCTAGAACATCTGTTGAAACAGATGTTTTCAGTGATTGGTTTAATACTTTTGATTTTTCATTAGTTATTGGTGCTGGTTATCGGTCTCAGATGGGATTGCTATTTTCTTTGAGTTATAATATAGGATTAACCAATGTTCTTAATAAAGGGAATATAGCTTCTTCTATGTCTGGATTGGGAATATCGGCATCTGATCTTGATGGAAAGAGCCGTAACGGTGTCCTTCAGTTTAACGTTGGTTGGAGTTTTTAAAAAAATGGAATAAATATTATAGAGGAGGGCAGTTTTAAAGTCCCTCCTTTATTTTTTCTATATTAAAATATAATTATTGATTTAGTATAACTTTATTAACCAATGTTGGTTAGTATCATTGATGTTTTTTATATTAAGTGTTTGATTCCTACCTAAATAAGTTCCTGTTGAAACTTTTTTTATCATATAATATCCATTGTTGAGTTTTTCTATGTCCCATAAAAAATCATTAATGGGATCAGGTTTCGCTTTAAATAGTCCTTTTGGTTCATTTAGGAAAAATTGATTGCCTCTCAATTTTACACTTAGATAATAATAATTTCCTATTGGTAAAAAACTCCATTTAACAGTGACTTTATCAGTTATATCTTCTCCTGTAGCTCCAAATAAGGCCAATACGATGGGCAAGTTGGATCCATGGGTTACTTTAATATATTTATTAACTCCTGACTCTGTATAGTAAATAGCTCCATCCTCATAATCTAAAGTTTTTTCAGTAGTCATTACAACTTTTTGAGATTCGCAGTATGATTTGATAGCATTTTCAACTTCTCTTTTTTTATTAGGGTCATCTATGAATTCACTTAATAAACATATTTTAGTTGTATTATTTCCAATACCAATTATTTGCTCAGTATTACGATTTACACTATTAAGCCAAGGCGTATAATTAAAAGAAATATTGCCTAATGCCCCTGTTTGAGGGTTGTAACTGACTGTATTACTTTCTATAGCACTACTTCCTCCTATAGTCTTAATATAAATACTAACATCTTTGTTTTCTTGAAATAGCTTATTCATTCCTTCTGTTGAAGAAGATGAAGAGTCCTTTATTTCACTATAAAATTTTTTTGCTTCATTCTTAAATGAGTTTTCTTGAGTTTTGGAAGTCAATTTAGCATTAAATGTAATTGAAGCTTCTCCTCCTAAAAGAATATCAGTTAGTACATGTGTGCCATATTTGTGAACTAACTGTATACCAGTCAAATTTTTTAGATCTGCTATGAAATTATCAGTTAAAAAATATTTTAGATTATTAGGATATACATTTGATAGGGTTAATTTTCTAGTAACCTTTTGGGCATATATAGAATAAAAGGAATAAGCACTTGAAAAGCGATGAGATTCACTAAATGAATTTTTTAATTCAACTGTAAATAGTTTTAATTTTTCAGAACCTATTTCTTTTGTCAAATTTGTGGTTGCAGTTTTAGAATCTGTATATTCATTTAAATTGAATCCCCAAATTTCTTGAGAGTCTCCACCTCCATGAATGACTGCTTCTTCTATAGAGCCTGGATTGAATACTTTTTCACTCCCTGAAACTACATCTTTACCTTTCCCTGATTTGAATTTGTTTAAATCAATAACCTGAGACTTAGAATAGAGAGAACCTCTAAAGTTAGAGATTGTGCAATCATATCCATATCCGAGCAAATCATATACTCCGTCTCCCGCACTTTTGGTTTCGGAAGATCCTGAAACTGTATACGTTGAATAGGGATCAAAATCATCAAGAATGATTTCATTCTTATTACAACTTACAAATAAAGTTGAAAACATAAATAAAACGATAGACATCTTTTTCATAATCATTAAGTTTAAATTAGACAATGTGGCGTAAATATAGTTTTAATAAAGGATATAAGCAAATATATTTCTCTTGTTATTATTGCTTATGAATAGGATAATGTAATTATATCGTGTATTAATTATTTTGTTTTTATGTAAATTTGTTTGTTGTATGTCTATTTTATAAAAAAAGTTGATTTTTTAGATGTTGTATTTATTTTATTATTGCTGATAGCTTATTAAATAATCAATTAATATTTATTCTGTAATCACTATAAGTATGATTTTTTCTTTGATTGTATTAGAACTATCTCCTTATCTGATTTAATCCTTAACATAGAATGGATATTTTTATAAGAAAGAGTTTGTTGTAATTTCTTTTTTAGAGGAAATTATCGAAGGTGAATTAGTTGAACCTATGATTGTCTACTGATGGTATCACTATCTGTCAATATTCCTATATATGTCTAATTATATAAATTGATTTCATTTGGGAATAATTAAATATGCGGAAAGAAGGATAATCCCGTAACGGTGTCCTCCAGTTTAACGTTGGCTGGCGCTTCTAACTAATTTATGCCGGATTTTGCAAACTTTAGGTCGAAATCCGGCTATTATTATATGTAAAAGATCTATTATTTTTGTGGTAATAAATACTATTGCCATGAAATATTCTTTTGTAACGATTTTATTTTTAGCCTTGTCCTTACAATTAGGCTACGGGCAGGATCAGATTTTGCCTGTTCCGTCTAACCAGCCCAGTCCGGCACAACAGAAACAGATTGCCCGGAAGTATGGGATGTTTATTCATTTTGGTATTAATACATTCCATGATCAGGAATGGACGGATGGCTCAAAGCCGGCTTCTTCGTATTGCCCTACAGCTATCGATGCCGATCAATGGATCAAAACAGCTAAAGATGCCGGCATGAAATATGTCATATTGGTAGCCAAACATCATGAAGGCTTCTGTCTTTGGGATAGCAAATATACCGAATATGATGTGGCTAATTCGGGGAATAAAACGAACGTGATAGAAGAGGTAGCCAAGGCTTGCAAAAAATATGATATAGGCCTGGGCTTGTACTATTCATTGTGGGACCGTAAGGTGAATGCAGATGTAAAGGATAAAACTCTGGATGCAGCCTACAACGAATATATGATTAAACAACTGAATGAGCTGATCGATATCGTACAGTCATATACTCATATCGTCGAGTTCTGGTTTGACGGGGGATGGGAGAAAGAACATGAGCGCTGGCCTGCAAAAGAGATATATCAGACAATCAAATCAAGGGAACCGGAATGCCAGATCGGTATAAACTGGACAATCGGCCTGCCCGAAAATCCGGATGCTCATCCCGTATTACCGGAAAATCAGAAAGAAGGTTATCCGATCCGTTATTTCCCGAGTGATTTCCGTTTGGGTGATCCGTACCTGCCCGCCGATAATGATCCGAAACTCTTCTCGCATGACGGCAAATTATATTATATGCCATGGGAATCTACTATCTGTATAAGCGAACGTTGGTTCTACAATACAACTGATAAAAAGTATAAGACGGTAGAAGAGTTAACCGGTCTGTACCACCAGTGCACAAAGAACGACAATATCCTGATCCTGAACTGCCCGCCAAACCGGGAAGGAAAGATACGGGATATCGATGTTACATTGTTAAAGGAACTACGGAAAAAGATTCAGATGTAGAAATAATAGCACCGACCGGTTTCTGTGAAACAAAAGGAATACAGTTGTGATATGCATTACTTTGCACTTATAAATTGTCTCTTAGTGATTATACATATCTTTGTTATAAAAATCTAATATTTTGATCTGGGCATTATAGGCGGTTTGTGCCGGGCTGTCGGGGTTTAATTCGATAGCCATGAGGTAGTTGTTGAGTGCCTGGCGAATATCGCCCATCTTGCGGTATACGTTTCCGCGCAGATAATACGCTTCATCGTCTGAATCATTTTTTTTGATGTACTCGTCCAACAAATGGAGTGCTTCGTCTGTTTTATTATCGTTGATAAGTTGTCTGATAGTTTCCATATTAAAATAATGTGATATTTTACGGACAAAGATAATTCTGAAGAGGTTACATACATAATAATCACGGTTTAAAAAACTGTTTTTTTGTTACTGATGTACGGTTACGTTAATTATTTGTGTATGTTTGCACTCGATTTCTAAAAAGTGAAAAGTGATTATGCAAAAGAATCTGGTAATAGTGGAGTCACCCGCCAAGGCAAAAACCATTGAGAAATTCCTCGGAAAAGATTTCAAGGTTATGTCGAGTTACGGGCACATCCGCGATTTGAAGACAAAAGAATTTAGTATAGACGTAGAACACGATTATGCTCCGCAGTACGTGATCCCGGCAGATAAGAAGAAGCTGGTTTCCGAATTGAAATCCGAAGCGAAGTCTGCCGAACAGGTATGGCTCGCATCCGATGAGGACCGCGAGGGAGAAGCTATATCCTGGCATCTGTACGAAGTTTTGGGATTAAAACCGGAAAATACAAAACGTATTGTTTTCCATGAAATTACCAAGAATGCTATTTTGCATGCGATTGAAACACCGCGCGATATTAATATCGACCTGGTAAATGCCCAGCAGGCACGTCGTGTATTAGACCGTATCGTGGGTTTTGAACTGTCTCCTATCTTATGGAGAAAGGTAAAACCGGCTTTGTCTGCCGGACGTGTGCAGTCGGTTGCTGTCCGCCTGATCGTGGAACGTGAACGCGAGATCAACGAATTTGTGTCGGAAGCCGCTTACCGTGTCATTGCCAATTTCATACTTCCTGACGGAACAACGATCCTGAAAGCGGAGTTGAGTAAGCGCCTGAAGGATAAAAAAGAGGTGATGGAGTTTTTGGAATCCTGCAAAGCTGCCTCTTTCTCTATTGACGAGATCACTAAGAAACCGGTAAAGAAATCACCAGCACCTCCTTTTACTACGTCTACTTTGCAACAGGAAGCCGCCCGCAAACTGGGTTATTCCGTTTCTCAAACCATGATGATTGCACAGCGTTTGTATGAATCGGGATTGATCACTTATATGCGTACCGACTCGGTCAACCTGAGTGACCTGGCATTGGGTACGGCTAAGGAAGCTATTCTGGATATTTATGGGGAGAAATATTATAAATTCCGCCAGTATCATACAAAGAGTAAAGGTGCACAGGAAGCGCACGAAGCGATCCGTCCTACTTATATAAGTAATACGGAAATCAGCGGATCGGCGCAGGAAAAGAAATTATATGAATTGATCCGTAAACGGACGATCGCGTCACAGATGGCCGATGCTGAACTGGAACGTACGACAATCTCTGTTTGCATCAATAATAAGAAAGAAAAATTCGTGGCTGTCGGTGAAGTAATCACTTTCGACGGTTTCCTTCAGGTATATCGTGAAAGTTACGATGACGAAAACGAAAAGGAACAGGAAAACGGTTTATTGCCGCCGGTTGAGCTGCATGAAGTGTTGACACTGAACGATATTGTGGCTACGGAACGTTTTACGCAACGTCCTCCGCGTTATACGGAAGCCAGCCTGGTTCGCCGCCTGGAGGAATTAGGTATCGGACGTCCTTCTACCTATGCTCCGACTATTCAGACGATACAGAATCGTGAGTATGTGATTAAAGGAGATAAGGAAGGGGTAGAACGTATTTATAGCGTGATCACTCTTGCTAAAGATAAGATAAAGGAAGTTGACAAGAAAGAGATTGTAGGTGCCGACCGTAATAAGTTGATGCCGACCGATATCGGTACTGTCGTGAACGACTTTTTGATGGCTTATTTCCCGGATGTGTTGGATTATAATTTTACAGCCAGTGTGGAAAAAGAATTCGATGCTGTTGCTGAAGGAGAAATGGTCTGGACGGAAGCGATCGACAAGTTTTATAAGCTGTTTCATCCGATCGTAGAAGAGACGGCAGCCATAAAGACTGAACATAAAGTGGGAGAACGCCAGTTAGGTGTGGACCCGAAGAGTGGAAATCCTGTATTTGTAAAGATCGGTCGTTATGGTCCGGTCGTGCAGATCGGACAGGCTCATCCGGATGATAAGGAAGCACCTAAACCTCAGTTCGCAACATTGATGAAGGGACAGTCTATTGAAACGATTACACTGGAAGAGGCGCTGAAGTTATTCGATCTTCCCCGTACCATCGGTGAATATGAAGGAAAAGATATGGTTGCAGCCGTAGGCCGGTTCGGACCGTTCATCCGTCATGACGGCAAGTTTATCTCTATCCCGAAAGATCTGAATCCGCTTTCCATCACCGCGGAAGAAGCGATCGAACTGATTGATGAAAAACGGAAAAAAGATGAACAGCGTTATTTGAAGAAGTTTGACGAGGATCCTGAATTGGAGATCCTGAATGGACGTTATGGCCCTTACATTACGTATAAGAAAGCCAATTACCGGATACCGAAGACGGTTACCCAGCCGGAAAAACTGACTTATGAAGAATGTATGAAGATCATAACCGAAGCAGCGGAGAAGCCTGCTACACCGAAAAAGCGGACAACCAAGAAAAAAGCATAAAAGATAGATATTTGTGATAAAAGAAAGGATGGTCTTCATAAGGCCATCCTTTCTTTTATACTTTTATACAATCAATGATTTCTGCATCAAATGCATTTTGTAATCGTTGTTTTTCTATGAAATCAGATGGTAACTGTTTGACATAGTCAATGATTTGAGCTTTTAAACCATAGGTACCCAGAATTTCGGTGATATCCCGTCCGTATACCCGGCAGGTATTTTCATCACCGTACTCTTTCAGCAAAGTTTCTTTAGGCAAATGGCCTAGTTCAACTGTGTGCTCTCCCTCGATTGTATCTATTATCAAAGCCCTTCCTCCAGGGCGTAATACACGGTATATTTCTTGCATGCCTTTTCGGTCTTCCGGAACGCAATAGAGAACATGCGAACAGAGAACCAGATCGAACGAATTGTCCTCAAAAGGCATTTGTGTAATATCGACTTTGTATGTAGCAACATTCGGATCGATGTCTCCATCAATATATTCTGCAACAGATGGTGAATTTCTTAGATAGTTCTTTAATCCCATCACTGGTGCGAAATCTAATATTCGTAACGGTTTTGTATTCTCTGTCATAATTACATTTTGAATGTATTTACAGAGAATACGCGTCCGTTCCAAAGACAAACAATGTGGACATCTTATATTTTTGCGTATTGCCACATTTCCATGCGAAAGAAAACGACGGGAAGACTTGCTACAACAGCAACATTCATATTTATTGCCAGCTAAAAATATAGCTTCGATTTTGAATAATGCATAATGAAGTGCGAGCCGTTTTTTTTCGCTGACACATTTTTGGTAAAGTCTTCTAATCATTTTCTGTTTGTTCTATTGTTACATTCTTTCCGGAACCTCGATGCCCAGTAACGACATGCCTGATTTTACGACTTTGGCGACATTTTCAGATAATACCAGACGGAATTGTTTGATTTCCGGATTCTCTTCACGGAGGATAGAGAAGTCGTGGTAGAACTGGTTGTATTCTTTTACCAGGTCGTAAATGTAATTGGCAATATAAGCCGGGCTGTATTCTTTCCCTGCTTCTTTAACTGTTACAGCGTAATCGGCAATCATCTGGACTAACCCTTCTTCTTTTTCAGAGATGGGAGTATTGGCCGGCAATTGTTTCGGTAATACGATGCCTTGTTCAGCAGCTTTTCGTAAAACAGAACGGATACGGGCATATGTATATTGTATGAATGGTCCTGTATTTCCGTTAAAATCGATAGACTCTTTCGGGTTGAAGGTCATATTTTTGCGCGGATCGACTTTTAAGATGAAGTATTTCAGAGAACCTAATCCGACAATGCGGGAAATATTGGCAGCTTCTTCCGGAGTCATTTCATCCAGTTTACCCAGTTCCTGCGAAATTTCATGAGCAGTACCGATCATTTCTTCCATCAGGTCGTCTGCATCGACAACCGTACCTTCACGGCTCTTCATCTTACCTTCCGGAAGTTCTACCATTCCGTAAGAGAAGTGTACCAGACCTTTTCCGAATTCAAAGCCCAGTTTATCCAGTAAAATGGAAAGAACCTGGAAATGATAATTCTGTTCGTTTCCTACTACATAGATCATTTTATTGATAGGGTAATCGTCGAAGCGTAATTTGGCGGTACCGATATCCTGTGTCATATATACGGAAGTTCCATCGGCACGGAGCAGCAGTTTCTCATCCAGTCCGTCCTTGGTCAGATCAGCCCATACGGAACCGTCTTCACGGCGGTAAAAGATACCTTTTTCAAGACCTTCCATCACTTTGCCTTTACCTTCCAGGTAGGTCTGTGATTCGTAATAGATCTTGTCGAAGTCTACGCCCATCATCTTATAGGTTTCATCAAAACCTGCATATACCCAACTGTTCATTTTCTCCCATAAAGCACGGACTTCAGCGTCGCCGGCTTCCCATTTGCGGAGCATTTCGCGGGCTTCGGCCATCAAGGTCGACTGCGCTTCTGCTTCTTCTTTGGTAAGGCCTTTTTCTTCCAGTTCTTTTAACTCCTGTTTGTAATGTTTGTCAAACAATACATAAAAATCACCGATCAGGTGGTCACCTTTCTTTCCGGATGATTCGGGAGTAACGCCCTCGCCCCATTTCTGCCAGGCAAGCATAGACTTACAGATATGGATACCGCGGTCGTTTACGATATTGGTCTTAACCACTTTGTTACCATTGGCTTTCAAGATCTCAGACAAGCTATAGCCCAACAGGTTGTTACGTACGTGACCCAGGTGTAACGGTTTGTTTGTATTAGGTGAGGAATATTCGATCATCACCAGCGGAGATTGTTCCGTAACGGGAACTATTCCGTATGAAGGTTGCTCATTGATCGTGTTCAGTAAGTCGATCCAGCACGGGCCGGCAACAGTCAGGTTCAGAAATCCTTTGATTACATTGAACTCAGATACGGCCGGTTCGTTTTTCTGCAAATATTCGCCGATTTCCTGTGCGGTCTGTTCCGGAGATTTCTTCGATGTACGGAGGAATGGGAATACAACCAGGGTAAGATGTCCTTTAAACTCTTTTTTTGTCTTCTGTAACTGTATCTGGGCGGCAGGAACTTCTGCTCCGTACAGTTCTTTTATGCCGGCAATGATCGCACCGGTAATCTGCTGTTCAATAACCATATTCTTACTTCTATATATTCGGATTTTATTTTGCCTGCAAAGGTACATGATTATTTTCTAAAAACCTGCGTATGGATATTTTGAATTAGCAGTTTGTCTATCCTTTGCTATATCCTCCAAAAGAGAGGGAACCGAGTTTACATATTTGTTGGTAATATTTACAAATCGTGCAGTATGTATGCTTATTTTTTCATTTTTTGAAAATGAAGTGAAAATAATCATCATTATTTTCAAAAAAGTGGAATCGTATTTGGATTTACTCTTGAAATGAGTCGTAAAGGGGAGTGTTAACGCATAATATCAGAAACAACAATAGAATAGTAATTTGTTTGATAACAACGATCTTTGTAATTGAAGGGAAGAGTGCTATTAGGATTCTTTTTCTTTGAGATAATAATGGATGCTTGAGTTTTGCTGATTTGGTAGCAAGATTTTGGGATACTACCGAAAGTCGGATAAGCACGAAATGTTATGACTTGGGATAGTTTGTATATGCTGATTTAGAAAGTAATGTTATTAATGATTGTAAGCGAATATAAAATATATAGAGTATTAATTTATTGTTTATTGCTGGTTACCTTTTTCGCTTGCGCGGATGAAAGTTTTGTCGGCGAAAACAATAATGGGGAGTTCTTGTCAATTACTGGTATCGGTCCTCTGAATGTGACACATGACGGGACTGCCGAAGATCATATTGTGAGTACCCTTCGTATTATAGAATTTGATCCTGCAACCGGTATTTGTCTGTCAAATGTTCTGTACACGAAAGAGCAGTGGACCAATAACATAATAAAGCACTCAATAAAACAGGGAACTTATGATTTTGTATTTCTCGCCAATGAGGCTACTAGTACATCTGTCCTTAATCAGTTAAACGGAGTTTTAAAATATGGAGATTTAAATAAAATAGCTTATCCTGCAAGTGCTTTTTCTTCTGATCTTGACATTCCTATGATACAGGACATCAAGAAGGTTACTGTTTTGCCAAAAGGAGGAGGTATTGAATTGAGTGATGGAACGCAACAATCTTTTTTGAAGCTGGCATTGAACAGATTGGGAGTACGAGTCGATGTCGTATTGGAAGCCGAAGATGATTTTGAAGCCGTTTTTACCGGTGTTGTATTCAGCAATATACCTGATTTAGTCCCTTTGACAGCTAATTATAGCGGAAGTATCGGAAGGAGTATCATACGTAAATTTACATTAAGTGAAAATGGAAGTTATTTTTCAGACGGAACTCCTTCTGCTGTGGGAATAACCTGGGCAAAGAATATAAATCGGATTATTTTACCTTCAAGTGAGCCTGTGGATAAATCAGAGAAATCGGAAGCTGTCGTTTTTACTGTTAATATGGGGACTAATTATAATCCTTCCTGTGAGTTGGAGATAAATTCGAATCCGGTAGATTATAGTCTTCCGATGAATAGTAAGCTTGATTTGACGGGTATTATCCGGGATGCTTTGCATGTAAATGTAAAAGCTTCGGATTGGAGTGAATATGATGGAAACTGGATTATATCCGGCAATAAAAAGCTGAATGTTTCACATACACAAGTCAGTATAACCGATTTTAATGGGGCACGGATTTCATTTTGGTCGAATATGCCTGAAGTGAAGGTGTTGCCTGAAGTCTTTATAGGAACGAGTACAGTTACGGCAGAAACAGAAAGTATTTTTAATGATTTGGTGTTGAAAGATATAGATGTAACGGATAATGGAACGACAGTTACTTATGCAACTTCCCGGTTTTCTTATACTTATGATAAAGTTTCCGAATCAGGTTCCGGTTATATGGATATCCTGCTTGATGAGCAGAATGCCGCCGGGCAAAATATATACCGGATCATTTTGTCGGCTGAAGATGAATACGGAGGAAAATTGCAAAAAGAGATAGAAGTGAAAACCAGTCAGTATGGCGGACGTCATGCTTTTACAGAAGGAACAAGGTATGTCGGAGCTTTTTACCGGAAAAATGAAACCGGAGAAAGGGTTGTTACCGGACAGCAGGAAAGGAATAATGACTTGCCGGAATATGACGGACTTACAACATGGAAAGCAACCGTTATCGACGGAGATTTTGTTGTACTAAGTACAACTCCCAGCTTCGATCCGGGCATAGGAACATACAGTCCCGGAAACCCGGAGAAATATCCGGTTACTCCAAATGAATATAAGGGAGAAAGTGGGCGTATGGTAGAAGGTAGAGGACGTATTTATTTCCGTATCGGCCTTAATTCGACGCATAGCGGAGACAAGCCGAGATATGCCCTGGTTTTGGTGGAACGGTATGGAGGTATCTGGGGAGGTGGATATTGGACGTATAAAGATTCCGTCTTTATTCGGCAGGGAGAAGATCCGGATTATATTTTAAGGCCAGGCACTGAGGATGCGATAACCTCGGGGCAGTTGCAAGGCCAGCCGCGCAATGCGGCCAGAATGTTTTCACCGTTTAACTTGACCGCTCCTGAATTTAAAAATGGTGGTGAGGCTGCTAATTATCAGGTTGGTCATAAAAATGGAGTTTTTGTTAAATATCCCAGTCAGGCTGGTGCCTTCTTTCAGTGGGGGCTTCCTGACAGTACGCATTTGGAACCGTATTTTCGCCAGGCTTATCATCCGGTTAATCCGGTGATTGCGTCTTACTGGAACAAGACGTTACAGTTTTTAACGACCAACAGTAGACTATTTTTACCAGTATGGAATACTGCAACAGGAACAGCTGATCCGATATATGACTATGGTTATAAAGATATTTTTGAGATTTGTCCGGAGGGGTATCATCGCCCCAGTGATGGATATACTGACCGGATTTCCTGGAATGGTCTGTATCCTAATATGGTTAAGTATGTGAATGGGGTGAAGGTCGGTACTGCATATGTTGATGTGTTTGAAAAACAAAAGGATACAATCGCAGTAGACCACGGGGAGGATATTGCTTATTCTGAATGGAGGCAGTCGCTTTTCAAAAATCCATTGGCCGGTGATGCTGCGCGATTGGAAAATATAGGAGGATGGGACGGTTCATCGGAAAAAAATGGTATTAAAATAGATCGAGAACCTAATTTTTGGCAGGATCCGAATGATACGGAAGAAGCGAAAAGGCACATCACTTTTGCTTTCGGTTTTTATGCAGACGGCTATTTTGACCGCCTTCCGGTTATAAAAAAAAGTGAGTATTCTTTTGGGGTATCTGTTGATAATGCACAGGTTGCTTATCGTGGTATTTTAGTTTATAATAAAGATAATGAGAATGCTTCGGTTTTCTTCCCTTCAGCGGGGAGACGGGCTTCTGTTTCCGGACAGGTTGAATTTTCAGGTTCGACAGGTTATTACCAGTCATCGTCTATCGGTCCTTATTCTGCGAATACACCTCAGAGTGTGTGGAGTATTAGTTTGGGGAAGTGGCCTAATCCGGGGCTCTATTACCAACTACCGACTTTTGCAGAATCAGCCCGTTGTGTCAGGGATGAAACTCTTTCCCCAAATCGTTGACGACTATGTTTTTTGAAGGTAATAAAATGAGGAAAATTATAATACATATAAACTATCTGTTTCTTTTAGCTATTCTGCTATTTGTGACCAGTTGTGAACATGAGGTTTTGATATCGGAAGATCCAGAAGAAATAGTAGATGATAAAGTAAGAATTGAGATTTTTACCCGTGCAGATTCATATAAGCTTCCTGTTACCAAAGGTTTGAATGATGAAAACACGGTAGGTATTACTCCTTGGATACTAGTGTTTAAAGGAAATGACGAAGCTTCAGCGACTTTTGTAGAAGCTGTCCAGGCTTTTGAACTTATAGGGAAGAGATATGTTTTGCTTACTAGGCAACCTTCTGGTACGAAGTATCATTTATTAATATTGGCGAATCCGCAGAGTGAATTTTATTATGGAGATGCCGATTCGGGATATGAATTTGAAATTGAGAGTTTTACAGCTAATCTGAAAGTTGGTGTAACGACTTTGTCAGAGGCATGTTCCAACTTATTAACTGAGCCGTTGGCTATTCCTGCACAGTCGGTTGTTCCTTATAGTGGCGAAGGCGAGACAATTCCTATGAGTTACCTGTTAGAGGTTGATGAGATAAATAATTCGACAAGAATAGAGAATACAGATGGCAGTTCTTTGTTATTGAGCCGGGTTGTGTCTAAAATAGCCATAGTCAATGCTGCATCTAATTTCGATTTCACAGGCATTACGGCGATTGTGAATGTTCCGCGTCAAGGACAGTTACATAAATCCGATGGTGCTGTTTACAATACCTCAGGTTTAACTGAATTACGTTATGATGCGAGCTATTCGTCTCCTTTAATCGCAACCTCTGCTGTTTCCGGCGGTCAAAGTACGGCGGACAAGCCGATTTATTTATATGAATCGCCTGTATCTAATAATACTTATTTTATTATTCAGGGTACTTATGAAGGGCGTAATTATTTTTATAAAATAGCGATCGTGGATGATAATCTGACTTTGATGAATCTGGTGCGTAATAAGTTATATACGTTTACTATAAACAAAGTTCATGGGCCGGGATTTGATACGGTTGCCGATGCTAAAGTTTCCAAGCCATCGAATACGGCACTTGATTATAGCGTACTGGTCGATGATAGTAATACATATGAGATAATAGCCAATAATGATTATTATTTGGGCGTAAGTAACTCCGTCTTTTTTGCTTATACGAATGAAACTGCCGAATATGAGGCTTTTAGGGTAATAACCGATTGTAAGACTATTTTTCCAAATTCGAATAAGATAAGTGATGAAAGAAGTTTGGCTGATTATGCATATAGATTGGTTTCTCCTTTTGGGATTTCTATTGCAGGTGCTGGTTCTTCGGACCCTAATGTAACTCCCGTAAATGTGGAAGTAAAAAATTATTTACAGTTTTATGATGAATTTCAGTTTAATCAGGAGGGTACAGCACTTAGACAAAATGCTTACATCACACTTAAGCTAGGAAATCTGGAGAAGCAGATCCATATTAATCAGAGAAAGGCTATTAATGCCGGAGGGGAGACGATACAATATATGCCGACGACAAACAGGGACCCTCAGTATAGAAAGGTAAACTATACTTGCTTGTCTGGCTATGTGGAAGATAATGCGGTATATAGTCCTAAAAACTGGATAAAGTTGCGTCCTTCTTCCGGTGAAGAACGAAATGATACGGATAATATCACAGTAGATGACGGAGCAATATTTATAGAAGTTTTGCCTAATCCGGGCACAGATACGCGAAACGGAATTGTGTATTTGACAACTATTGATAATAATTCATCATCCGGCATGGCGACACAGCGTATTAAAATAGATATAACTCAGTTAGGAAACAGTATTTCCGTAAATTAAAAGTAATATAGATGAAAAGAGCCTTTATACTCCTGTTCTTCATGCTCGGATGCCTGGTCATCGAGAGTAAAGCGCAGAAAATTGCAGTCAAAAGCAATCTATTATATGATGCAACGACGACGGTGAACTTGGGATTGGAATTTGGACTGGCCCGTAAATGGACATTAGATATTCCTGTCAACTATAACCCGTGGAAACCGGATAATGGCCGCCGCTTGCGTCACTGGGGCGTACAACCGGAGGTGCGTTACTGGTTTTGCGAAAGTTTCAACCGTACGTTCGTAGGGTTGCATGGACATTATGCCGACTTCAATGTCGGTGGCTTGCCGGGTATTTTCAGCAAAAATATGCAAAAGAACCGGTATCAGGGACATCTGTATGGAGGCGGTATTTCGGTCGGGCATTCCTGGATATTGAAAAAACGTTGGAGTATAGAAGCGTCTGTCGGTCTGGGATATGCACGTATAGAATATGAAAAATATCCTTGTGCGGAGTGCGGCTCTAAACTGAAAGATACCGGACGAAATTATTTCGGCCCGACGAAAGCAGCTTTGTCAATTATTTATCTGATTAAATAAAAGAAGAGTGATGAAAAGAAATATACAATTCATTATATGCCTGCTGGCTTTTACCTGTCTGAATGTTCTTCAGGTAAAGGCACAGTCGCGCTCTTTTGAAGGAAGTATTACGGTAAATCCCGTACGGCTGGAACAGGTGGGAGACTCTCTTTATATAGATATGGACATCGTCCTGAATGGAGTGAAAGTCAAATCGACTCGTGGTGTGGACCTTATCCCGCAGCTGGTTTCTTCAGAAAAGAGTTGTAATCTGCCTGAAGTAACAATGAAAGGGAGAGATGAATATCGGGTTTACGAACGTTCGCTTTCTCTGATGAATGCGGCGGAGAAAGCCGGTTATGAAAAACCTTATATTGTTAAGCGAGTGCATAGGCCGACAAGCGAAACGATTCAATATCGTTATATCCTTCCTTATGAATCATGGATGGCTGATGCCCATCTGGATATTCAACGAGATGAATGCGGTTGTGGTGAGACATTATTGATGAAAGTGGAACCGGTTGTAGACAGAGTAACACTGGAATATATACCGGAACCCTACGCTATTGTACCGCATATGGCTTTTATTAAACCGGTAGTCGAAGAAATTAAACGCCGTGATATACAGGTGGAAAGTTTTCTGGATTTTGAGGTGAATAAAGTAGATATTCGTCCTGAATATATGAATAATCCCCAGGAACTGGCTAAGATACGGACGATGATCGATGAGTTGAAGTCGGATCCGAGTGTTGAAGTTAAAAGTCTGGATATTGTAGGATATGCTTCTCCGGAAGGCTCGCTGGCTAACAATAAGCGTTTGTCCGAAGGACGTGCGATGGCATTACGTGACTATCTGGGTTCCCGTTATGACTTCCGCAGGAATCAGTATCAAACCATTTTCGGGGGTGAAAACTGGGACGGTCTGGTGAAAGCACTGGAAGCCGGAGATATGGATTATAAGGAGGAGGTGCTGGCTATCATTGATAACTATCCGCTTGAAACAGAAAGAAAAGCGAAGTTGAAACAGCTTCAGAGCGGTATGCCTTATCAATATTTGCTGAGAAATGTATATCCGCGTCTGCGTGTTGCTGTTTGTAAAGTCAACTTTAACGTAAAGAACTTTGATGTGGAAGAAGCGAAGGAAGTTATTAAAACGCGTCCGCAGAACCTAAGCCTGAATGAAATGTTCATGGTTGCCAATAGTTATCCGGCCGGCTCACAGGAGTTTGTCGATGTATTCGAAGTGGCTGTACGGATGTACCCGGAAAATGAGATAGCCAATATGAATGCGGCAGCGGCAGCTATCTTGCGTAAAGATCTGGTTGCGGCCGAGCGTTATCTGAATAAGGTGGATTCAAAAGAACCTGAATATATTAATTCACGCGGTGTAGTAGCTTTATTGAAAGGAGACTATAAACAAGCTGAAAAATATTTGAAAGCAGCCGCAGGTTCAGGACTGGAAGCTGCCAAAGATAATCTGGATGAGTTGGCAAAGAAAAAGGCGAATATTGCTGAGATTGAGAAGACAATTAGATAAATAAATGAGTGAAAATTACTAATTAAAATTGAGTGAAATGAAAAAGAAGAATCTTTTTATGTTTGCGCTTGCATCCTTTATGTTTGCAGCGTGTAGTGAAAATCTGCCGGATGGTGGAGATGACGGCGGCGGTACTGGAGCAGGAGGTGATGCTTGGGTTTCTCTGAATGTTGTGACAACGACAACTACCAAGGCTTTGCATAATCCTGATCAGGAAAATGGTACGGCTGATGAATCGAAAGTCAATACAATGATGGCTCTTTTCTTTGATAGCCATCTTACAGGATCGAATAATCCGGCATTGTTGACTAAATTGTCATGGGGGACGGGAGAGCCTGAAATAGGAACTCCGGGACAGCCTGACGGAACCCCGACAAAGGCTTTTAAAGTGGATAAGAATTCGAAAGCTTTTATGATCATATTAAATCCATCTACTGAATTTACAACAAATGTGGCTTCTGCCAGTACATTCGATGATGTAAATAAAATTATTGCTAAGACTAGTGTAGGTGCAGTTATCGGCGGTACAAATCAGAATAACTTTATGATGACCAATGCCAAAGGCAAGCTAGAACCGACAACGGTTACAGATGCAGGTGGTTCGGTTACTGTAACAGATAATGATCTGGTAACTTATGCGACTGCAGGTGAGGCGGAAGGCAAACCTTATAAAGTTACCGTAGACCGTGTAGCTGCAAAAGTTCGTTTGTTTGCGGATGTTAATTATCCGCAATCCACCTTGGATATTAATACTGTCGGATGGACATTAAATGTGACGAATAAAAAATATTACCCGATGTCTGAGAGAACTAAGACGTGGTTGGAAACAACGGCTCGTGGTTGTATCACTCCGTTTGATAAATGGCATTTCGGTTCTTACAGGGTAGACCCGAACTATGATGGGCAGAAAACGTCTATGGCGGATATAACAACCACTCCATATACGGATAATTATGATTATTATACGCATGCTACTGTATCGCCATCGACTTGGGTAGCTGCAACAGCCGACTCTACAGGTTCTAATGCCTCTAAGATCCCGGCTTTGTATTGCCTGGAGAATACGCAGGAAGAAAATGATAACTACCAGGCCTACACTACACATGTTTTGTTGAAGGTGGAAAGTCAGCCTAAAGGGTTGCTACTTCCGGATAATGGCGATAATTATACTGGCGGAGTTTATGACGGAACAGCAGCTGCTAACAGCGATGACGATGTGGATGCTTCAGGAAATGTTAAATCTGGAAGTGACTGGATTCAGATTGGTACTAATGGGTATTATTCTTACAAATTGGTACAGAAGTACATTGAGGCGGAATTAACGTCAAAATATAAGGATAAAGACCCGGATAATTACCTTCAGACTACGGTTACCAATTCATTTGGTGCTTACATTGATTCTTTAGTGAAATATAATGTATCAGGTGTGGATCCTGTTACTCTTCCTACCAAAGTTCAGTTTGATGCTAAAATTTCTGATGGAACTTATGCTTCTGTGGAGGATGGAGCGAAGAAAATTGCAACAGAATTCTATCAAACTGAAATTATAGCACATGGAGCAGCCGCTTATGGAAATGTATATTATTACAAAGGAGGAGAAGGCTATCATGTTATTATGATTAAGCATGATAATGATACGGATAACACGAACAATAAACTCGGAGAGTTTGGCGTGGTGCGTAATTCTGTATATGACATTGCTATCAAGGATATAAAGACTCCGGGTTATCCGATTATTCCTGAACCGGATCCAGGCAAGAAAGATGAAGAAGAAGAAAGTTTCATCTCTGTTGAAATTGGCATCAATCCTTGGACTTGGTATAGACAAGAGATAGATTTATAATTACGAAATCTTTTTAATATAAAAGGAGGTGTGTCAAAAGTCACTATCCTGTCATCCCGGGCTTGTCCCGGGATCGCATATTAATAATGTATTTAATCTAGTATGAGTTGGCGGATCAAGTCCGCCATGACAAACAGACTTTTGTGACACCCCCTTTATTTTTAGCAAAAGAGTTGCCGGAGACTTGATAAAACTCTGGGATTTGTATTTGACAGAACAGGCAGTTCTGTCCATTGAATTGGAAATAACGAGAAAAGAAGAAATATCTTTTCCTCTATATATAGAATAATTAGAAAACTGAAAAATATGAAGCTAAAAAGCCTATTACGTCACATAGCCATGTGGTTTGTCCTTATCGGCTCCCTGATAATGACTTCATGCGATAGCTTTAACGAAGATCTGCTGGAGTGCCGTTTGTTTGTTAAGTTTAAGTATGATTACAATATGGAATTTGCTGATGCATTCCATTCGCAGGTGGATAAAGTGGAGCTTTATGTATTTGATAAAGACGGCAAGTTCCTGTTTAAACAAGCAGAGGAAGGGAGTACATTGGGAACAGGCAGTTATTTGATGGAAGTTAAGTTACCTGTCGGACAATACCAGTTTATGGCATGGGCAGGTGCACATGATTCATATGATATAACATCGTTGCAGGCAGGTGTTTCCTCCATCACTGACCTGAAGCTACAATTGAAACGTGAGGAAACACTTATCATCGATAAGGAACTCGAGCCGCTTTGGTATGGCGAGATTAATAACGTGGACTTTACCGGTACCACCGATCAGACGGAGATCATCAACCTGATAAAAGATACCAATAAAGTACGGTTTGTTTTTCAGGGAAGCAATGAAGACTCCTGGGGGGTAGATGTGAATGCCTATACCTATGAAATAATCGAATCCAACGGTTATCTGGCACACGATAATTCGCTGCTTGGAGATGATAATCTTAGTTTCCGTCCTTATCATATCGAACAAAAGAATCTGGCAGCAGGTATTGTCGAACTGAATACGATGCGGTTTCTTGCGAACCGTAACGCCCGTTTTGTGGTAACAGAGAAGGCTACAGGTAAAAAGGTATTCAATATCAATCTGACCGATTTTCTGGTGATGACAAAAATCGAAGGGCATAATATGAGCGCTCAGGAATATCTCGACCGGGAGAGTGAATATAAGATCGTCTTTTTCTTTGCCGACAACGATCCCTGGCTGGTCCTTCAGATTAATATTAACGGATGGACCTGGTATTTCCAGCATGAGGGTGGTCTTTGATCGCATAATTCATTTGATTTACTCTATTCGTGCTGTGCGGAGCGGATGGTCTGCAAATTGAGAGTATATATGTTTGACGTATTCTCGTTGTTGCGGAAAATGAAATTAAGATAACAGCAGTTGCTTACAAAGAGGCTTTCTGGAGTCGCCTGGTGCGGCATGAGAACCATAAATGCAATGATAATTGATTGAAAAGCAGGATCTTTGTAATGTGATAGATGAAACGGGACCGAAGTCCCGTAATCATGTTTTGTTCGGAATAACAATACTAACCTGTGTAATCAGGTAAGTTTAATATTAATACTAGTGTGGGTTCCAGGGGGCAGTGATGTTCTCTGGAATTATTTTATCATATATTATGCGAAAAGAATATCATAATATATGAGAATGCAGTATCATAATATATGCGAATACTGTATCACAATATATGATAAAACAACATTCCAACAATGAAAGAATAAAGAAGGTGTTGTAAAACTGACAAATGACACTTTTGCAACACCTCTTCGAATATGAAAATATTCCGTTTCTTACTGAACCTTGTCGTTTAACTCTGCGCCGGGTTTAAATTTGATGGCTTTGCGAGCTGCGATTTCAATGGGTTGTTTTGTCTTTGGGTTAACGCCTTTGCGGGCTGCTTTTTCAGTTACGGAGAATGAACCGAAACCTAGAAGAGCAATTTTTCCTCCTGCTTTCATTTCGTCGGATACTGTTTCAACAAAAGCATCTACTGCTTTCTTGGCATCAGCCTTACTTAAACCGGATTTTTCCGCTACAGCTGTGATAAATTCTGTTTTGTTCATGATGGATTGATAATTAATATATTAAACAAATCTGTGATAGCCTAAAAGTCGGTTCAAATGTAGTTTTAATTTGATATTCTGCAAAGAAAAAATCTGTTTTTTTTATTGATTTACTATGTTTTAGTACTATTTGAAGGAAAAACAATCAAAATATATTTACCTTTGCCCGCAAATTGATATATGTATGATGAATCAAAATGGCTCCGGGTTCTTGAATAGTATACCGCCCGTTACAAAAAACCTTATCATTATCAACCTGCTATTCTGGGTAGCCAGTCTGGTGTTGCCGAAAGTAGGGATTGATTTGGTGCAACTATTGGGATTGCACTTTCCGGGTGTGAAAGATTTCTACCCGTTTCAGTTTGTTACTTATATGTTCATGCACGATACGCACTCTTTTGCACATGTCTTTTTTAATATGTTCGGGGTGTATATGTTTGGACGTGTACTAGAAAATGTGTGGGGACCGAAACGTTTCCTTACCTTCTATCTCGTGACAGGTATCGGTGCCGGTATCGTACAGGAACTGGTATGGGCCTATTCGGTGCAATCTTTTGCCAGTGCGAATGGATATACCCTTTTTGAACTGGTTCGTATGGATCCCTCATTGAATATGATGATCACGATAGGGGCTTCCGGTTCAGTGTTTGGTATCTTGTTGGCATTTGCGATGTTGTTCCCGAATGTGCCGTTGTTCCTGATGTTTATTCCGATACCTATTAAAGCTAAATATTTTGTTGTGTTTTATGGTTTGGCAGAACTATTTATGGGTGTTTCCAGTTTCGGTGGAGATACGGTCGCACACTTCGCCCATTTAGGCGGTATGTTGTTCGGCTTCTTTATGGTTCGCTACTGGAAAAAGAAAGATGCAGACAATGGAAAGTATTTTTACTAATCTGAAGAATACGTTTCGGGCAGGAAATATACTGGCAAAGCTCATATATATTAATGTAGGGCTTTTCATCCTGATCCGGTTGATGGGGGTGATATTTCTCCTTTTTAATATCCCCGGAATATCCTTTTTGCAATATTTGCAGATGCCTTCTTCGCCGGAGTTGCTGATGTACCGGCCGTGGACGGTCATTACTTATATGTTCACCCATTTCGACTTTCTGCATATCCTTTTTAATATGCTTTGGTTGTACTGGTTTGGCGGGCTGTTTCTGACATTTTTCAGCGAACGGCAGTTGGGGGGATTGTATCTGCTGGGAGGTATTGCCGGTGCAATACTGTTTATGCTTGCTTATAATATTTTTCCGTATTTTCAGACGGTGGCTTCTTCGAGCTATCTGATGGGGGCTTCGGCTTCGGTGATGGCAATAGTTTTTGCCGTATCGTTCTACCGGAAAGATCTGGAGATAAATCTGTTCCTGATAGGGCGGATCAAATTGATCTATCTGGCGCTCTTCACTTTTGTGATCGACCTGTTGGCTATTACTTCCGAGAATGCCGGTGGGCATATTGCCCATATTGGCGGTGCTTTATTCGGTATCTGGTTTGCCATGCGGATTAAGGAAGGGAAAGACCTGACGGCACCGATGAATCGCTTGTTGGATTGGGTGGTGAATCTCGGAAAGAGAAAACCTAAAATGAAGGTGACGCACAAACGTGCAGAAACCGATTATGAATATAATGCCCGTAAACACCGGGAATCGGCAGACCTTGATGCTATTCTGGATAAATTGAAACGTTCCGGATATGAGAGTCTTTCAGCCGATGAAAAAAGGCAATTATTTGACGCAAGTAAAAAATGAGTGAAGGATTGAAAACACTGAAGCTTTTATTCAAATCATTGTTCGTTCTTGTCAATGTTTTGATTGTCGTGCTGTTTGTTATTTCAGCTTATTCAGATCGTGTTTCTCCTGATACTATCCTAAGTTTTTCTTATCTGGGGTTGGTTTTCCCTATTTTATGTGTCCTGAACCTTTGTTTTATCCTCTATTGGCTGTTTTTGTGGGAATGGCGTTTCCTGCTGATCGGATTATGTTCTTTCCTGATCTGCTGGGGACCGGTGAAAAAGTATTTCCCTTATCATAGCCGGACAAAAGATATTCCAAAGGAAAATGTATTGAAGGTGCTGACCTATAATGTGATGGCTTTTGCTTACCTGAACCATACGACGGAATCTCCTAATAAGATTCTCGAATATATTGCCGGTTCGGGGGCTGATATTGTCTGTTTGCAGGAGTATGCCGTGAGTAAATCCGACAAGTATCTGACATCTTCGAAGGTATATAAGGCGCTTGATATGTATCCGTACCGTTCTGTTATAACTGTAAATAAGACCAGTTATGCGGATTATGGGATAGCTGTCTTTTCTAAATATCCGATCTCGAACAGCCGGAAGATAAAATATAAAAGCGATAGCAATGCTTCTTCTATTCATGAGTTGAATGTGAATGGGAAGAAACTGACTTTGATCAATAATCACCTGGAATCTTTTAAATTGACGATGGAGGACCGGAGCCGCTATACTGCTTTTATAAAAAATATCGGCACGGATACTTTCGATGGCATTAAAGGTGCGCTTGAACAAAAGCTGGGCCCGGCTTTTAAGATACGTGCCCGGCAGGCAGATGCCGTCGCAGAAGAAATCTCAAAGGCAAAAGGTGATTACATCCTGGTTTGCGGTGACTTTAATGATACGCCGATTTCATATGCACATCGTACGGTACAGGGGCCTTTAGTCGATTCGTTTGCCGAATCCGGACAGGGGATGGGAATAACCTATAATCAGAATATGTTCTGGTTTCGCATCGATAATATATTGCATTCAAAGAATATGAAATCCATGAACTGTACTATTGACAAGGTACGGTATTCCGACCACTATCCGTTATGGTGCTATCTGAGCCTGGAAGAATAAAATAAGGGGACCCTTTGCCGGAATCCCCTTACATTAATATATATAGTCTGTTTATTTTTTACTCGTCATTATCTGCTGCACTAAATACATCGGCAAATAAGTTTTCTGCAAAAAAGAAGGTTGCATTACAGAAAAGTAACGGATCTTTGATTAATGCGATCGTATTGCTTTTCCCATTGTTGGCAATAACGTTTTCGGCCGGATAGGTTTTGTATTTCTTTTCGTTGTTCGGATCGTATTGATATGAAATATCCGTCAGCTCTACATTATATTTCTCATCGTGGCAATAGATTCTCATCTTGTACTTGACGATTGTTTTATCCGTATCGTTCAAGAGTAGTTCGACCTTTGAGTTGATAAATATCGTTCCTTTCGACTTGCTGGAATTGACACTCGACAGGAAAACATCTTTCCCATAATTCTTCTTGGCCCATTTGTCGATCGCTTTAAACAACTCGCCTTTCTTCACGCCTTCAACGTCTACTTCGTCGCTGTAGCAAACCTTCCCCTCTTTCATCGGGGCACACGACTCTACACTGCCTTTATGTCCCTGTGCCATAGCAAGCACGGGACATATCAGCAATAGCAGTAATATTGTTTTCTTTATCATCTTTGTATTTATCTGATCCATACGTTAAGTATCTCTCCAATAACGATTTTCTGTTGTCCTTCGCTTGACTCGCCTTGCTTAACGCACTGAATCATGAACCAGGTTTCCGTATCATCCTTTTTGGTGAAAGTGATCGTGTAGATGTCGTTGTCTTTGACTGCTTTGTAGACTTCACTTTCCGGGCTGATAGAAATAGAAGCGATATTCTTTCCGAACATCTTGCCCATTTCTTTCCAGGTGGCATATCTCTCGATCAGGTTCTCTTTATCTGCCGGTGTTACCTGCATTCTGCTATCCGGCAGCATATTCAATAGGGTAGACGGGATTTTATCCGGTTCGAAAGCGGATAAACCCTGGCATACCTCTGTGTTGTTGCCGACGGGAGCCTGTGCGATTTGCTGGGCAGGAGCTGCCGGTCTGACTGTTTGTTGCTGCTGTTGTACCGGAGTTGCAGGGGTAAGGGCATAAGCAGGTGTTACCGTACCGGCCGGCTGGATACCGAATGCGGCATCGGCACTCTGGAACATATTTTCCGCAAAATCAACTGTTTTACGACGGAACTTGCCGTTACCGCGATTCAGTTTATCTTTCTTTTTGTTCAGTGCATATTTGTCTGTGATCCATTCTTCTGCTGTGTACTTTTCAGGTTCACGCTGATAGGATACATTGTATTCGTAGCGGATGCCGGCCAGTTTAATTTTAGCTGCATTGTCTTCGCATTCGATGGTTACGCGGTAATCCATCAGTGTGCGGTCCAATGATAGGGCTGTGCTTTGGAATACCAGGTATTCTTCACCTACTGCTGCAATATCGCCTTTGTCCTTGTCAGAATAGACCAGTCGGCGTCCTTCTTCGCTGAAGAACTTTTCGGCCCATTGGTACATGATATCGTAAATCTGCCCTTTTGAAAGCGACGGCATATTTATCTCTTTGGTAAATACGACTTTGCCTCCTTCTTCAGGGATAGCACCGGCTAAATACTTTTGATCTTCCTGTGCCATAAGCAGGGAAGGAATAAATAAAAGGAATAATAATAGCTGTTTCATGGTCAATCTGTGTTTTTTTACTGGCAAAGATATATATTTGTACTTGAAATTAACTAAGAGAGTGACAAATAATTAATCTAATTACTATTTGACAAAGAAAAAAAGCCTATATTTGCACCCTGTGAAAAAACGAAAATAAATAATGTAATAACATAAACTCAAGATTCAAATGCAAAACAAAGGATTTGTAAGGGTCTTCGCGGTGTTACTTACGCTTGTATGTTTGTTCTATCTATCGTTCTCATTTGTAACAAGATATTACAACAATAAAGCCGCTGAGTATGCGGGAGGGGATCCGTCGAAAGAGAGTCTTTATTTGGACTCATTATCTACTCAGAAGGTGTGGCTGGGCTATACGCTTAAGCAATGCCGTGAAATGGAAATTAGTTTAGGACTTGACCTGAAAGGCGGTATGAACGTCGTTCTGGAATTGAATGTGGCAGATGTAATCCGTTCGCTTTCAAATAATAACCAGGATGAGAACTTCAACAAGGCTTTGGATTTAGCTTATGCTCGCCAGGCAACCAGTCAGAAAGACTTTATTGACTTGTTTGCAGAAGAGTACAAGAACCTGGATAATGGCGCACGTTTGTCTGCTATTTTCAGTACATTTGAGTTGAAAGATAAAATTACTCCGCAGAGCACAGATGCTCAGGTCGTTTCAGTATTAAAAGACGAACTGAAGAGTGCTATCGATAATTCATTCAACGTATTGCGTACCCGTATCGACCGTTTCGGTGTGGTATCTCCTAACATCCAGCGTTTGGAAACAGCAGGACGTATCCTGGTGGAACTTCCGGGTGTAAAAGAACCTGAACGTGTTCGTAAATTGTTACAGGGCAGTGCAAACCTGGAATTTTGGGAAACTTATCAGTTGCCGGAAGTTTACCAGCAGTTGGTTGCTGCCGACAATGTACTGGCTACTGTTTTGAAAGAACATAACGACGAAGCAGCCGTAACTGAAACAGAAACTGTTTCTGCCGAAGGTACTGAAACAACTGCTACGGAAACTGTTACAGATAATGCTGCCGCTACTAGCGAAGCTGATTCTCTGTTACAGCAGATCGCTCAGGATAAACCGGAAGCTCAGGCTAACCAGTCGATGGAAGAATTTGCAAAACAGCATCCGTTGTTTGCCTTGTTACAGATCAATCAGTATAACGGCCAGTTAGGTCGTGGTGCTGCCGTTGGTGTGGCTAACGTAAGAGACATTCCTAAGATCAACGAATACCTGGCAATGAAACAGGTGAAAGACGTGTTACCTCGTAACCTGTCTTTGAAATGGGGTGTTAAGGCTATCGACGAAAAAGAACAATTTTTCGAATTATATGCTATCAAGGTTACTAACCGTGACGGAACGCCTGCTTTAGGTGGTGACGTAGTAACTGATGCTAATGCAGACTTCGTACAGCAGGCTGGCCGTTCAGAACAGCAGGTTAGTATGGCCATGAACGCAGAAGGTGCTAAGGCATGGGCTCGTTTGACAAAAGAGAATATCGGTAAAGCTATCGCTATCGTTCTGGATGATATGGTTTATTCCGCTCCAAACGTAAATGACGAAATTACCGGAGGACGTTCTCAGATTACAGGTCACTTCACTCCGGAAGAAGCGAAGGACTTAGCTAACGTATTGAAATCAGGTAAGATGGCTGCTTCAGTACATATCGTACAGGAAGACGTTGTCGGTCCGTCACTGGGTCAGGAAGCTATCAGCTCAGGTGTTATCTCCTTTGCTTTGGCATTGATCCTGTTGATGATCTATATGTGTGCATTCTACGGAATTATCCCGGGTCTGATCGCAGACGGTGCATTGGTATTGAACATCTTCTTCACGATGGGTATCCTTGCTTCTTTCCAGGCTGTACTTACTTTGCCGGGTATCGCCGGTATGGTGTTGACACTGGGTATGGCAGTCGATGCTAACGTGTTGATCTATGAACGTACAAAAGAAGAGCTTCGAGCCGGTAAGTCGTTGAGCAAAGCTATTGCCGATGGTTACAGTAACGCGTTCTCTGCTATCTTCGACTCCAACTTGACATCTATCATTACAGGTGTTGTATTGTTCTACTTCGGTACAGGTCCTATCCGTGGTTTCGCTACTACAATGATTATCGGTCTGTTTGCTTCTTTCCTTACTGCGGTCTTCTTGACTCGTATGGTTTATGAAGCATTATTGGCTAAGGATAAACTGAAGAATGTAACATTTGTAACATCCATCACGAAAGACCTGTTGACTAATCCGAAGATCAACTTCCTGGGTGCCCGTAAGACTGGTTATCTGATTCCTGCCGGTATCGTTCTTTTGGGAGCGATCTCCATGATGACGATCGGTTTGAATAACGGTATCGACTTCACCGGTGGACGTAACTATATCGTTCGTTTTGCACAGGATGTAAAAACGGATGAAGTTCGTAATATGCTGGACGAGAAACTGGATGGTGCTGTAAGTGTTATCACGATCGGTACACCGGATCAGGTTCGTGTTTCTACCAACTATAAGATCGACGATGCCGATCCTGCTGTAGACCAGGAAATCGAATCATTATTGTTCGAAGGCGTTAAACCGCTGCTTCCGGAAGGAACAACATTGGATCAGTTTACAACAACTTACATCCAGAGTTCTCAGAAAGTGGGACCGAGTATGGCCGACGACATCAAGAACAGCGCTATCATGGCGGTAATCTTCGCGATGTTCTGTATGGCAGCTTATATCCTGCTTCGTTTCCGTGACTGGTCGTTCTCAGTAGGTGCATTTGCCTCAGTAGCAGTGACAACATTGTGTATCATCTCTTTCTATACTTTATTATGGAAAGTGTTACCGTTCTCTATGGAAGTCGACCAAACATTTATCGCGGCTATTCTGACGATTATCGGTTATTCTATCAATGATACCGTGGTTGTATTCGACCGTATCCGTGAAACAATCGGTCTGTATCCGAAACGCGATCGTTACCAGGTGATCAATGACGCTTTGAACTCAACGTTGTCTCGTACATTCAATACATCATTGACAACATTGGTTGTAGTACTTTGTATCTTTATCCTGGGTGGTAGCACAATCCGTAGCTTTACGTTCGCTATCTTGCTGGGTATCATCGTAGGTACATATTCTACACTGTTCGTTGCAACTCCGATTGCATACGAAATACAGAAAAGAAAGATCAACAAAAAAGCTGCCGAAGCTGCTAAGTAACAGACAGTTTTTATGAAATAATGAAAAGGCCATCTCATTGCGGGATGGCCTTTTTTCTTGTTTACAATATGCTTCTAAACATATAGCCGAAATTGTCCGGTTGCACGGAAATATCTACCTTGTAGGCCACTTGCAATTGTTTTATTCTGACAAATTGTAAGTTTATTTTAAAACGTCATCAGTTATGGATATACATCTAGGTAGCCAATTGCCGGCATATCCTTCTTTTGTTGCCGGTATCCGCCGCGCCCCCGATCGCGGTTATTCCCTTACGTCTGCACAAACTGAAACAGCATTGAAAAATGCCTTAAGGTACATTCCGAAAGAACTTCATGAGACATTAGCACCTGAATTTATGGAAGAGCTTCGTACCCGTGGAAGAATATACGGGTATCGTTATCGTCCGGAGGGTGATCTGAAAGCACGTCCCATTGATGATTATCGAGGAAACTGCCTGGAAGGAAAAGCTTTCCAGGTAATGATTGACAATAACCTCTGTTTCGACATTGCCCTTTATCCTTATGAGTTGGTGACGTATGGAGAGACAGGTCAGGTCTGTCAGAACTGGATGCAATACCGGTTGATCAAACAATATCTGGAGATCATGACACAGGAGCAGACCCTGGTGATTGAATCGGGCCATCCGCTCGGTCTGTTTCGTTCCAGGCCGGATGCTCCCCGGGTAATTATCACCAATTCGATGATGGTCGGTATGTTCGATAATCAGAAGGACTGGCATGTGGCAGCCCAGATGGGGGTTGCCAACTATGGTCAGATGACAGCCGGAGGGTGGATGTATATCGGACCGCAGGGTATTGTGCATGGAACCTTCAATACGCTCCTGAATGCCGGTCGCCTTAAACTTGGCATACCGCAGGACAAGGACTTGCGAGGACATCTTTTCGTCTCGTCCGGATTAGGAGGAATGAGCGGGGCACAACCGAAAGCGGCTGTTATTGCCGGTGCTGCCTGCATTGTGGCGGAAGTGGATCGATCGCGAATAGAAACACGCCATTCGCAGGGATGGGTCCAGTTGGTTACAGATAACGAGGCCGAGGCTTTTCGCCTGGCTACGGATGCTTGCCGTGCCAAAGAGCCTCTTTCGGTTGCTTATCATGGGAATATTGTAGACCTGTTGGAATATGCCGCATCGGAATCTATTCCTATCGACTTGCTGAGCGACCAGACTTCGTGCCATGCTGTTTATGAGGGTGGATACTGTCCCGCAGGAATCTCTTTCGAAGAACGTACGCGTTTGCTTTCGGAAGACCAGGAAACGTTTTGTGCCCTGGTGGACCGTTCTTTGCGCAGACATTATGAAGTGATAAAACGGCTGGTCGAGGGCGGAGCCTATTTCTTCGATTACGGCAATTCATTCCTGAAAGCGATTTATGATGCCGGTGTAAAAGATATATCCAGGAATGGTATCGATGAGAAAGATGGTTTTATCTGGCCGTCTTATGTGGAAGATATAATGGGACCGGAATTATTTGATTACGGCTACGGTCCTTTCCGCTGGGTTTGTCTGAGCGGGAAAAAAGAAGACCTGGTCAAAACCGACCATGCCGCCATGGATTGTATTGATCCGGACCGGCGGGGACAGGACCGTGATAACTACAACTGGATACGCGATGCCGAAAAGAACAATCTGGTAGTAGGTACACAGGCCCGTATCCTTTATCAGGATGCCGAAGGCAGGCTGAAGATTGCACTTCGTTTCAATCAGATGGTCCGTGACGGAGAGATCGGGCCGGTGATGCTGGGACGCGACCACCATGATGTCAGCGGGACAGACTCGCCTTTCCGGGAGACGTCCAATATCTACGACGGTAGTAACGTCATGGCCGATATGGCTGTACAGTGTTTTGCCGGAAATGCAGCCCGCGGAATGAGTCTGGTAGCCCTTCATAATGGTGGTGGTGTCGGTATCGGTAAAGCGGTAAACGGAGGATTCGGTATGGTTCTCGACGGAAGTAACCGTGTCGATGAAATATTACGTTCTGCCATGTTATGGGATGTAATGGGCGGTGTGGCGCGCCGTGCCTGGGCACGTAACCGGCATGCTCTGGAAACAAGTGAAACATTTAATAAGAATAATGAGAATCAGTATCATATCACTCTTCCTTATATTCCGGAGGAAGAATTGATACGAAAAACAATAAAGACCTCTTTAAATACCTGAATTTATGAGTAGTTGGAATAGAATTATGGAGTGTGTCCCCAATTTTAGTGAAGGTAGGGACTTAGGGAAGATAGAAAAGATTATTGAGCCGTTCAGAGCCAGGCAAGGAGTAAAACTGTTGGATTATAGCAATGATGAAGATCATAATCGCCTGGTCGTTACTGTAGTCGGTGAACCGGAGGCGTTGAAAGCCGCTCTGTTGGAGGCTGTAGGACAGGCAGTCGCTTTGATAGACCTGAACCGGCATAGCGGACAACATCCGCGGATGGGAGCTGTCGATGTGATCCCGTTCATCCCGATCAAAGGATGTACAATGGATGAAGCGATTGCTTTATCCAAAGAAGTTGGTGAACAGATTGCAACCTTATACCAGGTCCCTGTGTTTTTATATGAGAAGTCGGCAACCGCCCCTCACCGGGAGAATCTGGCAGCAGTCAGGAAAGGTGAGTTCGAAGGGATGGCTGAGAAGATTAAACTTGCAGAATGGCAGCCGGACTTCGGACCGGCGGAGCGCCATCCGACAGCCGGTACGGTTGCCGTTGGTGCCCGCATGCCGCTTGTTGCTTATAATGTCAATCTGGGTACGGCCGATTTGAATATTGCCAGCGACATTGCCCGTAAGATCCGTTTTATCGGCGGCGGTCTTCGTTATTGTAAAGCAATGGGAGTCGAACTGAAAGAACGGGGTATCGTGCAAGTCTCGATTAATATGACCGACTATACTCGTACGGCCTTGTACCGCGCTTTTGAACTGGTGAAGATAGAGGCTCGCCGTTATGGTGTTGCGGTTGTAGGTAGTGAGATTATCGGATTGGTTCCGATGGAAGCATTGATTGATACAGCTTCTTTCTATTTAGGGTTGGAAAACTTTTCCATGAACCAGGTGTTAGAAGCTAGAATAATGGAATAAAACATGAAAGGAGATAAATTACTGATAAGGAACGCATCGCAAGTTGTAACCTGTTCCGGTTTTGAAGCAAAAAGAGGGACGGCAATGTCTGATCTCCATATTATAGAAGATGGAGCAGTGGTTGTTTCCGAAGGTGTTATAACGCATGTCGGTCCGACAAAAGAAATAGTACGTCAGGTAGATCCGGACGAATATCTGGAAATCGATGCCAGTGGAAGGGCATTGCTTCCCGGGTTTGTGGATAGTCATACCCATTTTATTTTCGGTGGTTATCGTGAAGAAGAGTTTTCCTGGCGGTTGAAAGGCGACAGCTATATGTCGATCATGGAGCGTGGCGGCGGTATAGTCAATACGGTCAATGCCACCCGTGAACGTGATTTCGAGCAACTGTGGAGTATCGGTTATGAACGGCTCGACGAAATGTTGGACATGGGCGTAACGACGGTGGAAGGGAAGAGTGGATATGGTCTTGATTTCGAAACCGAACTGATGCAGTTGCGTGTAATGGCAGACCTCAACGAGGAACATCCGGTCGATGTCGTGTCTACTTATTTGGGAGCTCATGCCGTTCCCCCTGAATATACTCATCAGACGGATGATTACATTACTTATATGATCGAACAGGTCTTGCCGGAACTTCGTCTGGAGAGAACGGTTACTTTCTGTGATGTTTTTTGTGAACAGGGAGTATTCTCGGTAAAACAGAGCGAACGTTTGTTACGTGCCGCCCGAAGCCAGCGGTTTAAGTTGAAGATGCATGCCGATGAGATCGTATCTATTGGAGGTACGGAACTGGCGGCCCGTCTGAAGGTTGTCAGTGCCGATCATTTGCTGCACGCTTCGGATGAAGGCATCCAACGGTTGGCACGCAGCGGGGTGATTGCCACCTTGCTTCCGCTCACCGCCTTTTCGTTGAACGAACCTTATGCCCGTGGTCGTGAGATGATTGACGCCGGTTGTGCAGTTGCGCTGGCTACCGATTATAATCCCGGCAGTTGTTTTTCCTGTTCTATCCCGATGCTTTTCGCTTTGGCGTGTATCCAGATGAAACTGACTCCGGAAGAAGCGGTTACCGCTTTGACGATTAACGGAGCTGCGGCTTTGGGGCGTGCCAATAAGATCGGCAGCATAGATGTTGGAAAGAAGGCCGACCTGATCCTGCTGAAATATCCGTCCTATAAATTCCTTCCTTATAATGTGGGAATGAATATCGTGGATACGGTGATTAAGGACGGAATCATTTATATGATTTGAGAAACAGTTTATTCATTGTTTAATACCTTAAATATAAATACCATGCTTGTAGACTTGACAATTAAAGAATTTCTGGCGGAAACAGCCAGTAACGCACCGGTTCCGGGCGGCGGAAGTATTTCAGCCTTAAACGGTGCTATCGCTACTGCATTGACAGAGATGGTCGCCAACCTGACCATCGGGAAAAAGAAGTATGCCGATGTGGAAGGGCAGATGAAAACGATCGCTACGGAAGCGGCCCTGATCCGTGAGCGCCTGATCCGCGACATCGACCGTGACAGTGAAGCCTACGATCGTGTGTTTGCCGCCTTTAAACTTCCGAAAGAAACGGAAGAGCAGATCGCCGAACGTGCCCGGGCCATTGAAGATGCCACGAAAGAGGCGGCTATTGTTCCTATGCAGGTTGCCGAAGAAATCGCGTCTGTGATGGAAACCGTCATTTATGTAGCACATAAAGGAAACCGGAATGCTGTTACCGATGCTTGTGTTGCCATGATGACTGCCCGTACCTGTGTCCTGGGAGCCCTACTGAACGTACGTATCAACCTGGCTTCCATCAAAGACGAAGCTTTTGTGAAGCAGATGAAAGTGAAAGCCGACCATCTGGAATCGGAAGCGATCCGTATTGAAACGAAGTTACTGGATTGGGTTAAAACAATAGTATAACATGAGCAATGTCTATTATGTAGGTTCTGAACCGCTGACATTCGACAGCATTGAGTTGATCCTGACTCAGAACATGAAGCTCGAGTTAAGCCAGGAAGTGCGCGAACGCATCCAGCGTTGCCGCGATTACCTGGACCGGAAAATCGAACAACAGGATGGTCCGCTTTATGGCATTACAACCGGCTTCGGCTCGTTATGCAATAAAAATATCTCGCCCGACGAACTGAGTACTTTACAGGAAAACCTGGTGAAAAGCCATGCCTGTAGTGTCGGTGACGAGGTGAGTCCCGTCATTGTCCGGTTGATGATGCTGCTGAAAGCACATGCTTTGTCTTTGGGCCATAGCGGTGTACAGGTTATTACCGTACAACGTATCCTCGATTTCTTCAATAATGATGTCCTGCCGATCGTTTATGACCGGGGTTCCCTGGGAGCTTCCGGCGATCTGGCTCCGTTGGCGAATCTCTTCCTGCCGCTGATCGGAGTGGGAGATGTCTATTATAAAGGAAAGAAGCGCGAAGCGATCAGCGTATTGGATGAGTTTGCCTGGAAGCCCGTACGCCTGAAAAGTAAAGAGGGACTGGCTTTACTGAACGGAACACAGTTTATGAGTGCAAATGGCGTTTTTGCCCTGATGCGTGCTTTTCGTCTTTCCCAAAAGGCGGATACGATAGCGGCCTTGTCTTTGGAAGCCTTCGACGGTCGTATCGATCCTTTTATGGATTGTATCCAGCAGATGCGTCCTCATCCGGGACAGATTGAAACGGGAGCAGCTTTCCGCCAGTTGTTGGAGGGAAGCGAACTTATCAACAGGAAAAAGGAACATGTGCAGGACCCTTATTCTTTCCGTTGCATCCCGCAGGTTCACGGAGCGACAAAGGATGCGATCAATTACGTTTCCGGCGTATTGCTCACGGAGATTAATTCGGTGACGGATAATCCGACCATCTTCCCGGAAGAAGACAAGATCATCTCGGGTGGTAATTTCCATGGTCAGCCGCTGGCTATCTCTTTCGACTTTCTGGCCATCGCTTTGGCTGAATTAGGAAATATATCCGAACGCCGTGTCGCCCAATTGATCATGGGACTTCGCGGTTTACCGGAATTTCTTGTTGCCAATCCCGGGTTGAACTCCGGTTTTATGATCCCGCAATATGCCGCCGCAAGCATGGTCAGCCAGAATAAGATGTATTGTTATGCCGCCAGCAGCGATTCGATCGTATCCAGCAATGGTCAGGAAGATCATGTCAGCATGGGAGCCAATGCTGCAACCAAACTATTCAAGGTAATGGATAACCTCGATCATATCCTGGCGATTGAATTAATGAATGCGGCACAGGGAATGGAGTTCCGCCGTCCCGCCAGGACTTCACCTGTCCTTGAAAAATTCCTGAGAGACTTCCGGAAGGAGGTTCCTTTCATAGAGGATGATATTGTAATGTACACGGAGATCCATCGTACGGTGGCTTTCCTGCGGAGGTATCCGTTGTAGTTACGCTGATCGTAGATAGTTCAGCTATATGTTTTGAGAGACCTTTGTTTCTGAATTATCCGTGTGGATATGGCCTGATTGTAGAGCCGAAGCTTTTGAATATAAAGCTTCGGCTCTAATTTTTTATGAGAATTTAACTGACTAAAAAAAACGATCGTTTTTTTTAGTCACCGCGAAGGTACTCACATTTTTTTATTTATAGATGTTTATAAAAAGAAAAAACGACTGATTCATTGCATTTTATACTTAGAAATACGCTCATAAATCAGGTGTCTTCTTTTACTCAAAAACAGCTAAAATCGTGACTAGAAAAAACGATCGTTTTTTCTAGTCATTCAATATTTTCATATAAAGAAAATCCACTGTTACAGAGGTTTGTATTTATATTTTTGGCTTTGATTGTGTAATAGAATTCTAAGTAGACGCTTTCTGATGGATATAAGCATACGGCAATTAAGAAATAGTAATGAGCAAATGTTTAAAAGTATTGTAGAATCTTATTGGCCCCGTTTACATAAGTTCGCCCAGATTTATGTATTGGATAGAGAGGTGGCCAAAGAGATTGTGCAGGATACTTTCCTTGTTTTGTGGAAACAACGGGAAAAATTGGACAAAGAGACCTGTCTGATAACTTATTTAATGGTGATATGCCGGAATAAATGTTTTAATTATTTGAAAGGTTTACAATTGGAGCAGGTCGAGATTAATGATTTAAATGAGTTTGCTATTTATCAAAGAAGTAATGTTTACGTTTTGGAAAATGATTCGTTGGAAATACTGATGACAAAAGAGTTGGCATCGGCTATAGAAGCTTCATTATCGAAATTATCTGCACGTACAAGAGATATTTTTATGATGAGCCGTTATGACGGTTTCAAAAACAAAGAGATAGCCGAAAGTCAGTGTATAACGGTTAAAGCTGTCGAGTTTCATATCAACAAGGCCCTGAGTCATTTGAGAGATGATCTGTCCAAAGAATATCTCATTCCTATTATTTTTTTGATTTTGTATATAGGATTGAAAAAATAATTGTATTGTTTGTATGTCTGATTATCAAAGTTTTATGGTGTTGCTATGAAAAAACTTACCAAAAAGTGAAAAAAATCTCCATTTTCTACTAGGGTAAAATTAAAAAAAGTTGTTCCTCCTCTGTCTGGTATCAAAAGATAGATTATGAACAACGATTTAGTTATACGATTTATAGAAAGACAGTGCACAATAGAAGAAGCGCGTGAAGTTCTGCGCTGGATTGAGGCAACTGAAGAGAACAAGGCTGTTTTCTGTCAAATGCAGGCTGTACATGCTTCTATTGGAATTGATCATTCAGACCGTACAGAAAAAGTAAGCCCGGAAGATGTCCGGAAGATAATGAAAGAAATAAGCCGCAAACGGTATCGGCTATTACCTTATGCCGCTGCGGTTGTTTGTGCTGTTGTGGCTGTCCTGTTATTTATTATCTCCCCTTTGAATGAAAGAAATCTTAGTGAATATGAAAAAGTCCTGGCCGGAATTGAAGATAAAAAAGAGATTACTCTGACTGTCAACAATGATAAGGAGATAGAATTGTCTGATACTTCGATTGTTGTTACGTATGATAAAAAAGGACAAATCCTGATTAATGATACAGTGGCTGTTCCCAGAGAGAGGGAGAATCTTGATCATTTGAATACGATCCGTGTTCCTTACGGGAAGCGTTCCACTTTGATTCTGGCTGATGGTTCCAAAGTGTATCTCAATTCTGGTTCGTCATTAGTCTATCCGGCTGTGTTTGCCAAAGATAAACGTGAAGTTTACCTGGATGGTGAGGCCTATTTTGAAGTATCGAAAGAAGCACGGCGGAAATTTGTTGTGCAAACGGCTTATAAAGCAGTGGAAGTATTGGGGACGAAGTTTAATGTATCGGTCGATAAAAGGCAAAGCCTGTTTGAAGCGGTATTGGTGACTGGTAAAATCGGTTTGGAAAGTAATACCGGCAAAATAGAACTAATCCCGAACCAATATTATGGTTATGATCCGGATTCCGGACAGGATGAGCTGAAAACAGTAGATACCAGGGATTACATCTCCTGGATTGAAGGGAGACTCCGATTTAATCGTGAGCCTTTGGATAAAGTAATCCATCGGTTAGAGAAATCTTATAATATAAAAATAGAAATTCTTGATTCTAAATACCTCAAATATCAAATATCGGGTAATCTGGATTTGAAAAGTACGCCGGAAGAGACAATGAATGTTCTGATGAGGATTCTTATTCCGGGTTATAATTCTCAAAAACAAAAGTTATACCAAATAAAAGAGAAATGATTATGAAAGCCTATGTAATTAAAAAATTATTGTTTAACAAAAAGAATCTATCATTATGAGAAAGAAGACAAGCACTAGTAAAGCTGGTCCATGCGGACGAGCATCCTGGAGAAGGTTCCTGGTTGTAGGTTTGTGTAGTTGTGTTTCATTGACAATGTATGCCAATGTATTAAAGTCACAGGTAAGTTTATCCTTCAATAATACTACATTGAAGGATGCTCTGGAACAACTTCAGGAACAAGCGGGAGTGAGTATTATTTATTCGAACAATGTGTTGAATGATGAGGCGGTTGTAAATCTTAATTCCAAAAAAATTTCATTGGAAGATGCTTTACATATTTTGCTTCTTAATCAGAATTGCTCGTATAAAGTGGAAAATGGGCAGGTTATATTGTACCCTGTGGAGAAAGTACAACCGGCAGTCACTGTAGTCGCTCAAGAAGGTTTTAAGGTAAAAGGTAGTGTTTCTGATGTTACAGGTCCTTTGGCTGGTGTAAATATTATGGTAAAAGGAACTATGACAGGTGTTATATCTGACATGGATGGTAATTTTGAAATTACTGCCCCTTATTCAGGAGCTAGTTTGATTTTTTCTTATATCGGTTATCAACCTCAGGAGGTACAGATAAATGGACGAAATACTCTAAAAATTACACTGGTGGAAGATACTAAAGCTTTGGAAGAAGTTGTTGTCATAGGTTATACTACTCAGAAAAAAGCAACAATTACTGGGTCTATATCGACCATAACTACCAAAGATTTAAAGCAAAGCCCGACCGCAAACCTGAATAATGCCCTGGCGGGTAGAATGCCTGGTTTGATGGCTAATCAGTTTGGTGGTGGTGAACCAGGTGTGGATGGAGCAGAGATACGTATCCGTGGTATGGGTACATATGGAGACAAATCTCCGATTGTCATTGTAGATGGTGTTGAACGCGACATGAGTTATCTGGCTCCTGAAGAAATCGAGACTTTTACAATTTTGAAGGATGCTTCTGCAACTGCTCCTTATGGTGTTCGTGGTGCTAACGGTGTTATCATTGTTACGACTAAACGTGGTAAAGCTTCTGAAAAGCCTAGTGTGAATTTTAAGGCATCGGTAGGGACAAATGCTCCGGTTAAATTTCCTACTTATTTAGGATCTGCGGATTATGCAACCTTATATAATGAAGCTATGATAAATAGTAATCCCGGAACAGATCCTTCAAAACTTGAGTTGTTTACGCAGGATGCTATTAACAATTACAGAATGGCTAAAGGAGATAATTCCGACGGTTTAGGCTATAACTGGGACTATTTTGATTATGCGTTTAAACCGGGAATTCAACAGGATTATAGTTTGTCTATCCGAGGAGGTTCTGAGCGTGCGCGTTATTATGTGATGGCTAATTATTATTCTCAGGATGGAAACTATGAGCATACAGATTTGACGGAACACGATACTCAGGCTAGGTTTAAGCGTTATAACTTCCGTGCAAATGTCGATGTCGATATTACAAAAGATTTTTATGTGCGGGTAGATTTAGGCGCTCGTATTACGGATCGTCATGCTCCGGGAACAACAGCATCTACAGTTGTTAGTTTATGTAATACGTTGCCTCCTTATTTGCCGATAACAGTACCTGAAAATGATAATCCTGACAATGAAGATTATGTATTGAATAATCCATACGGCATGTTGTATGGGGATTATAGGCATCGTAAAAATATTTTAGGAGAGTTATCAAGAACCGGATATCTGATTGAGAAGAAAACTTATCTGAACGGATCATTTGCAATCGGACATAAACTTGATTTTATAACAAAAGGATTGAAAATTGAAGGAGTTTTCTCTTATGATGCCTCTGAAGGTAACTGGGTCAATCGGAAACTAGGTGTCAATAAAGATGGTTATATGGAGTTTACTAAATATGCTACATTCCAGCCAGCAGAAGGTAGTTACGGTTCATTTTATATGAATAATCCGAATTATACGGGTAAATATATATTAGGAAATCCTTGGTATGACAAAGATGAGACAATAGAGAATACATTTAGCCATAATGCAGCTGAAAGTAAGACCTATTATCAGTTAAAACTAGATTACGCACGTACATTTAATGATCATGATATTACGGCTATGGTTTTGTTAAATCGTTCAAACCGGAGTTATGATAACCGTGTTGCTTATCGTTATCAGGGGCTGACAGCAAGAGCGACATACGCTTTTCAGAATAAATATTTGGCAGAGTTCAATATTGGATATAACGGTTCTGAAAACTTTGCACCGGGTAAACGATACGGAACATTTCCTGCCGGATCTATCGGATGGGTTATTTCCCGGGAAAAATTTATGAAGGGAACTGATAAATGGTTGAGCAATCTTAAATTGAGAGCTTCTTATGGTTTAGTTGGTAGTGATAAAATTTCTGATAATAATGATGACCGTTTTGCTTATTTGCAATTTTTTCAGGGAGGAGACGGTTATTCGTATGGTGTGAATGAATTCGGAAATGGATACAACGGGTTGAAAGAGGGGAATTTTGCGAATCCGAATTTAACTTGGGAAAAAGCACGTAAGTTGAATATCGGTATTGACGCTTCTTTCTTTAATGAACGTCTGACTTTCTCAGCTGATTATTTTTATGAACATCGTTTTGATATTATAACTAACTTAAGTAATTCCGGAAAATTGGGATATCCAGGAATAGTCGGAAAGGATGCACCATTTGTTAACTCAGGTATTGTGGATAATAGAGGTATAGACTTTGAGATCGGCTGGAATGGTAGTATAGGAGATGATTTCCGTTATTATATCAAGCCAAATTTCACATTTGCACGAAATAAGATCAAATTCATGAATGAAGTATCGTATGATAATGACTGGCGTGCAAATACCGGAAAACGTATTGATGAATATTTTGTTTATGAAGTAGACCATTTCGTGTATGACCAGGCGGAAGCTGATCGTTTGAACTCTATGAATAACGGGGAAGGTTTCCAACCTTGGGGAACGTTATATCCAGGTGATGTAGTTTATAAAGATTTGAATGGAGACGGAAAAATAGATGACGAACATGACCGTCGTGCGATGGGAAATCCTCGTACACCGGAAATTCAATTTGGTATTCCTCTTGGTCTCCAGTATAAAGGTTTTGACTTGAGTCTGTTATTTCAGGGAGCTGCCAACTCAAGCATTTTGTTGAACGGTGCAGGTGTATGGGATTTCCCACAGTATGATAATGACCAGATTGGTAAGGTAAAACCGATGCACATGAACCGGTGGACTGAAGAAAGCAAAGATTTTGCAACTTATCCTCGTTTGACAATTGGAAAGAATGACAATAATAAGAATGAGAACAGTAGCTTATTCTTATATAATGCTTCTTATTTGCGTTTGAAGAATGTTGAGATTGGATATACTTTACCCAAAAGTGCTATTCGCTTTGCCGGGTTGCAGAATGTTCGTTTTTATGTACAAGGCATGAACCTGCTTACTTTTGACGGGTTGGATCATGTGGATGTTGATCCTGAAACAAATAATGGAAACGGTGCTTGGTATCCTATCCAGCGCATATTCAATTTTGGTGTTGATATTACTTATTAATTTAATAACAAACGACAATGAAGAAATTATATATATTAGCCGGCTTGGTTGTAGGATTATTATGTGTGACATCCTGTGATGATTATTTAGACCGTACTCCGGATGACAAAACGACAGAACAGCAAGTTTTCACACGTTATGATAAAGTCGAGTCATTGGTTACCGACTTATATGCACATGCAAAATATGCACAGCATCCATTGATTTACTTTAATCATTTCGGTTTGTCGAGTATTTCGGATGAATGTAGTGCAAGTAGCCATGAAGGGGCAATTCCACATCAATTTCATACAGGTAATTATGGTCCTTCTCAAGGAATGCCCTCTGGCAGTAGCGCAGGACAATACTGGGATGATTTGTATTCTACTATTCGCTCTTCTAATATAATATTGGAAGGTATTGCAAAATACAATACACCGGATAATCCGCAGGATGGACGAACGGGAGATTTAAAAAGGCGTATTGGTGAAGTTTATTTTTTGAGAGGTTATTTGCATTTACTTTTGATCCGTTCTTATGGTGAAGCTGTTTATGTCAATCGTGTAATAAATCCGGGGGATGATATGACTTTTGAGAAAGAATCGTTCCATTCGATGGTTGAAAAAATCTGTGCAGATGCTGATTCGGCTTATAATCGTGTTGATAGCTGGAATGGAGGACAATACTTCGGTCGTGTCGATAAAGGAGCATGTTTGGGCTTGAAAGCTATGGCTCGTTGGCTTGCAGCTACACCTTTTTGGAATGGTGGTAATTTACCGAATGATAATCGTATCTTCAAGTCCGAATACGGTTATGACCAGAAACGTTGGGAATTGGCAAGAGATGCAGCTAAGGCTGTATTGGAGTGCACAAAAGAGGACGGCTCTTTACGTTATAAATTATACGAAACCTATACAAAGGATGACTTCAGAGATGTTGATGGTAAAACTGATACGAATAATAAAAAAGTCCAGCAACGTTTGTGGCAGATGATGTATGATATGAATGCTATCCAGGATGAATGGGTTTGGTTCGTAACAAGAGATAAAGATACGGGCTGGTCCGGCGACGTATTGCCTCCGTCACAAGGAGGTCATGCCCGTCAACGACCTTTGCAGGAACAGGTTGATGAATATGAATATATTGCTCCGGATGGATATGGTTATCCTATCTATTGCAATCATGCAGAAAAAGATGGATACGATGATGGCAATCCTTATGAGGGCATTCAACGTGATCCTCGTTTGTATCGTGATATTCGTTATCATGGTTCCTGGTATGGAGGTAACCAGTTGAATACAGCTGAAGGTAATGATGCGGTCGGGGGGAGTTATTTGGATCAGGCTTCTCATACGGGGTATTATTTGAGAAAGTTCTATAAAGATGGTTGGGATCGTGGTCATGGTGGCCATACTATTAACGGACCGGCTATTTGGCGCTTACCGGAATTCATTTATATCTATTGTGAGGCCGTTAATAATCTGACAGGTCCTAATGATGAAATTTATAATTTGATTAACAAGGTTCGTGACCGTTCTTTTATGGCGCCAATGCCACCGGCTGCAAAATCGGATAAAGAATTGATGGAAGAATATATTCAACGTGAACGTCGCGTAGAGTTATTTTATGAAAATAATCGTTATTGGGTTGCCCGTCTTTATCTCCAACCTGGAGATTATAACACGACCTCCAATGTAAAAGCTTCGGAATGGCCATATCCGAAAGATCAGCGTCAGTCTCATGGGATGAAACCGGTAGAAGATCCTAATGGAAAAATAGAGGTTAATGGAAAAAAATATCGTATGGAGCGTTTTGTTGTAGAAGATAACCGTGTGTTTAGTGCTCCCAAATCGTATTTATGGCCGATTTTACAGGAAGAACTGAAGCGTTGTCCTTCCCTGGTACAGAACCCCGGCTGGTAAGATAAGCCGGAACTCCTTTGTGTTTTTAATTTGATGAAAAGCCTGCTGTTTCAATTGAGCGGCAGGCTTTTTTTATCAATAGATCCGTTGAAGTTAAATAATTCATTATACATTTGTAAACTTAATTTTTTAGACAAATGAAATTATCAGTAGCAATCCTTTCGCTCGCAATCCTATCGGGCGGGAATGCCTCGTTTGCCCAAACCGACAAACAAGACAAAAAGGCGAAGGCCTATATGGTAGCCGACGCCCATCTGGACACCCAATGGAACTGGGATATCCAGACAACGATCAAAGAGTATGTATGGAATACGCTCAGTCAGAATCTGTTCCTGTTGAAACGCTATCCCGACTATGTATTCAATTTTGAAGGTGGTGTGAAATATGCCTGGATGAAGGAATATTATCCGGCGCAGTATGAGGAAATGAAAGAGTATATCAAGAACGGCCGCTGGCATATCTCCGGCAGTAGCTGGGATGCAACGGATGTGCTGGTGCCTTCTACCGAGTCGTTTATCCGCAACATTCTGCTCGGACAAGAGTATTACCGGAAAGAGTTCGGAGTGGAGAGCACGGATATCTTCCTGCCAGATTGTTTTGGTTTTGGCTGGACATTGCCGACGATCGCTGCCCATTGCGGTCTGATCGGCTTCTCCTCCCAGAAACTAGACTGGCGTAACCATCCCTTTTACGGAAAAAGCAAACATCCTTTCATGATCGGTTTGTGGAAGGGAGTGGACGGTGCTTCCATCATGCTGGCTCATGGTTATGATTATGGCAGAAGATGGAAAGATGAAGATCTGTCCGAAAGTAACTATTTGCTGGAACTCAGCAAACGTAATCCCTTCAATATCGTCTATCGTTATTATGGAACAGGAGATACGGGCGGTTCACCAAATCTCGCCTCTGTCCGTTCCGTTGAAAAAGGTATTAAAGGCGATGGCCCGGTGGAAGTGATCAGCGCCACCAGCGACCAAATGTTCAAGGACTTTATGCCTTATGACAAACATCCTGAACTGCCGGTTTTTGACGGCGAATTGTTGATGGACGTGCACGGTACGGGTTGCTATACCTCGGAAGCTGCCATGAAATTGTATAACCGTCAGAACGAAGTACTGGCAAATGCCGCCGAGAATGCTGCCGTTGCCGCAGATTGGTTGGGAACTGCCGCTTATCCGTTGAATACATTGACTGATGCCTGGAAACGCTTTATCGTTCACCAGTTTCATGACGACCTGACGGGTACAAGTATTCCCCGAGCCTATGAATTTTCATGGAACGACGAACTAATCTCTCTCAAACAGTTTGCCGGTGTACTGACTTCTTCTGTGAGTGCGGTTGCCGGTCAGTTGGATACCCGTGTAAAAGGTATTCCGGTTATACTTTACAATGCCCATTCTTTTCCGGTAACCGACCTGGCGGAAGTTGTGCTGGATATGCCGAAGTCACCGAAAGGATTTACCGTTTATGACGATAAAGGAAAGAAAGTTGCGGCCCAGATGCTTTCTTATGAAAATGGGAAAGCCCGTTTGCTGATCGCAGCTTCCGTTCCGGCAAGTGGTTATGCCGTTTACGATGTTCGTGAAGGTGGACCGGCAACCCGTATGGTTTCAGCTGAAGCGAACGCATTGGAAAACTCCATGTATAAGATCCGTCTGGACGGAAAAGGAGATATCGTCTCTCTTCTCGATAAAAAGAACAATAAAGAACTGGTGAAAGAAGGTAAGGCGATCCGTCTGGCTCTTTTTACAGAAAACAAATCGTATAACTGGCCTGCCTGGGAGATTATGAAAGAGACGATAGACAAAGAACCAGTCTCTATTACCGAAGATGTAAAGATCTCTCAGATCGAGAACGGAGAGTTGAGGAAATCCCTTTGTATAGAGAAACGTCACGGACAGTCCGTATTCAAACAATATATCCGTTTGTATGAAGGTAGCCGTGCCGACCGTATTGATTTCTACAATGAAATAGACTGGCAGTCGACCAATGCTCTGCTGAAAGCTGAGTTCCCGTTGAGTGTCTCAAATCCCGAAGCAACCTATGACTTGGGTATCGGAAGTGTTAAAAGAGGAAATAATACGCAAACAGCCTATGAAGTATATGCACAGTATTGGGCAGACCTGACGGATGCAAACGGTTCCTATGGTGTATCTGTCCTGAATGACAGTAAGTACGGTTGGGATAAACCGAATGATCATACAATCCGGTTGACTTTGCTTCATACGCCGGAAACCAAAGGCGGTTATGCTTATCAGGATCGTCAGGACTTCGGTTATCATACATTTACTTATAGTCTGTTGCCTCATTCGGGAGGATTCGGGAAAGCACAAACAGGTGTCTGTGCCGATAAGTTGAACCAACCGATCATGGCATTTGCCGCCAACAAACATGCCGGTCGTCTGGGTAAATCTTTCTCTTTTGTCAATTCGGATAACACAAGTGTCGTTATCAAGACATTAAAGAAAGCCCAGGTATCCGACGAATTGGTGGTTCGTGTCTATGAAATCGGTGGAGTAAAGGAACAGACTGCCGAAATTTCTTTTGCCGATGCCATTGTCAGTGCAAGCGAAGCGGACGGAACGGAGAAGACGATTGGTAAAGCTAGTTTCACTGGTAATAAGTTACAGGTATCTGTTAAACCCAATTCGGTGAAGACGTTCAAGGTTAAGCTCAAACCATCGGATGTTTCGGTCGACAAACTGCAATATGCGAGTCTGCCTTTGAATTATAACAAGAAATGTGTCAGTTGGAATGAATTCCGTCGTGAAGCCGATTTTGCTTCCGGTTACTCTTATGCCGCAGAATTACTTCCTGATTCGATCGTTGTCAGCTCCATTCCTTTCAGGTTGGGTGAAAAAGAGGCTGTAAACGGTTTGACTTGTAAAGGAGACACGATAGAACTACCGGCAGGTGACAGCTATAACCGCATTTACTTCCTGGCTGCATCGAGGGAAGGTGATAGCGAAGGAACTTTCAGACTGGGAAAAACGGAACATGCGATAACAGTTCCCGAATATACCGGCTTTATCGGTCAATGGGGACATCTGGGGCATACGGAAGGTTTCCTGAAAGAGGCAGAAATTGCTTATGTCGGAACTCACCGCCATGCTCCGGAAGGAGACGAAGCATACGAATATACCTATATGTTTAAATTTGGTATGGATATTCCCAAAGGGGCGACCCAACTGGTTTTACCGGATAATAAAGATATCGTGCTATTTGCGGCAACAGTGGTGAAAGAAGAGAATCCGCAGGTGACTCCTGCCTCCGGGTTATTCCGTACGGCATTGAAACCTCAGCAGGGCGATAAGGCAAATGCTCCGAAAGTCAATCTGATGAAAGGGGCGAAAGTGATTGCCTGTTCCGGTTTCGTCAATGAGGAAGAATCTCCCGAATGCATGATCGACGGTGATACGCAGACGAAATGGTGTGATATTACCGGCGTGCCTAATTATGCAGACTTCGATCTGGGTGAAACAAAAAATGTCAGCGGTTGGAAGCTGGTGAATGCCGGACAGGAAAGCCATTCTTATGTGACCCGTACTTGTTTCCTTCAGGGAAAGAACAGTTTGTCGGAAGAATGGAAAACATTAGGACGCCTGGATGACAACCGTAAGAATGAAGTAACCGGTTTGCTTACAAAACCGGAATCAGTCCGTTATATCCGTTTGTTGATCGCCCAGCCGTCGCAGGATACAGGTAGTCGTGACGCCCGTATTTATGAGTTGGAGGTTTATTGACGAATTGTCTGACAAAACATATTAATTTATTAAACTAAAGCGTCTGAATCGGATTTTATTCTGATTCAGACGCTTTTTTTGCTCTCCGAAAAAGTTTGTACACTTCTCCTTTCAGGTTTCATTCGCATGGCAGCCTTGAAAAATAAAGAACTGAAATGAAGGGTTGTATGTTTAGGCTTTTAAAATGCCGATGGCTGGTTATTCGTTCGTCTACCAATAGTTATCCATTCATCTACGGATAGTAGTCCGCTGGTAAAGCATAGGTGTTTCGAAATGTTAAGTCAGGACTTTTGATAACGAAACATATATGTTTTGAAGACAAAAGTCCTATGTTTTGCCAGTCGTTATTTCACCTTGAATTTTCGTATATATTTTTTTATAGTTTCATCCCTTCAGCCGGATACTTTGAAAAACACTCCATTCGTAGCTGACTGAAAGCTGAAAGCAATAGCATGCAATAACATAGAGAGGTGGAGCCAACTAACAAACGGATTCATGCTATATTCAATTTAACTCAGAAAACAGTTGTATTTGATTTCAAATACTTAAGTATTTAGTTACAAATACAATTGTATTTGAATCCGGAAATAATAGTGTTTTTTCTACTATCCTTTGCTCTGATATGGGCGTGCTTATATTTTATTCATGTAATACTCATTTTTTCGTTTTTTCAGCTAGGGTAAATTGAGAAAAAGTTGTTCTTCTTTAGATTCATATAATTAAAAATTCTGTTATGAAAAGAAGAATAGCCTTTTGTCTTTTACTGTTAGTCTGTGTACTTGTTTATTTTAAAGTTCTTCAAGCTGATTTCCTTTATTATTGGGATGATCAGGTTATCGTAATGAATCAGTATACTGTCGGAGGTTGGAGTTGGAATAATCTGTGGCATATTTGTACTGATTTCCATGCAGGACAGTATGCTCCTGTCATGGAGATGAATTTCCTGGCGTTATATACTTTCTTCGGTTATAATCCTTTTTGGTTTCATTTGGCGAATCTGTGTTGGCATTTAGGGTGTGTTTGTCTGACCGGACTGTTTATTGTAGAGTTATTAAAAACACATGGCTATTTTTCAAATAAAGAGATTCATCTGATTGCCTTTTTGACTGCGTTTATTTTTTCTATTCATCCGTTTAATGTAGAGTCTGTAGCATGGGTCAGTGCTGTGAAGATTTTGATATATAGTTTTTTCTATTTATTGGCTGTCATTTGCTATCTACGGTATATTAAAACGATGAAGGAAAAGGATTATCTGCTGACTCTTTTTTTATTTGCCGTTTCGTTTCTGGCGAAGGAGCAGGCTGTTACACTTCCTTTGTTATTAATACTCATAGACTGGTTTTGCCATCGGAATTTGAAAGAAAAGGCATTATGGGTTGAGAAACTCCCATTTTTCATATTGTCTTTGTTTTTTGGAATAATTACGATCCTCTCTCAGGCTGGGGGAGGAGATGCTCCTGTTTTTCCATTCGGACAACGTATTGTTTTGGCCTGTTATACACTCTTTGAATATTTAACAAAGTCGTTATTCCCCATTGGGTTAAATTATTTATATCCGTTTCCGATTCTTCCCGGAGAGAGTTTGCCTGTAAGGTTCTGGATTTATCCATTGTTGGTGATCTGTATAATTTCCTGGTTATGGGTCAATAGGAAAAATAAGTTATTACTTTTTGGTGTATGTTTCTTTGTCATTCACCTATTGGTTGCCTTAAATATTATTTCCACATCCAGACAAGCCATAGTGGCAGACCGATATTCGTATATGAGTAATATTGGAATAATCTTTTTAGTTGTGGTCATGCTCGTCTGGTTAAAAAGTAAATGGAGAAATAAGTATAAATGGAAGGGGATACTTGTTGCTTTCTTAATGTATAGTTTCTATTTGGGAGGATATACATATATCTACTCAACACGTTGGGAAAATACAGAGACTGTTAAGCTGCATATCAATGAGTTGTTGAAAGAGAGAGAAACAGAAGAGAAAAATCAGGCTCAGTCAGAATCGGTTGAGTCGAATTATTAATATAAATATTTTACATTATGAAAAAGAAAAACATTATTTCTTTAGCTGGTGTGGTAGCTCTGTTAATGGGGCTGGGTTTGAATCTTGAATACGCACTGGATGATTATGGATTAAAGAGTAACTCATTGAATTTATTTGTGTTGGCACAAGCGAGTAATTCGGGAGGAGATCAATCTTATGGGCGTCAAGGAGAATCGACTGCTCACTGTGTAAAAACAACAACAACGGTTACAACTACGACTTCTGGAAATTCTTCTTCTGTAAGTGGAGGTGTTTCAGCAGGATGTGGAGGTATTTCTGGTGGAGTATCCGGTAGTACAGGTAGTTCTAGTGGAAATACGACAACTACAACGGTAACTACAACTGAAGAGTATGATGCCAAAAAGCTATATTGTGAAGATGCTACTAACATGGTAGAAGTCTGTGTAAACTTTAATCCTTGTAGATAATAGAGATTATCTTGGACAAGTGTTTTTTGAGTTGATAATTAGCTTAAAAAATACTTGTCCGATGTAATTTGAATTATTATATTTATAATACGAATTGGACATGAAAAGAAATATCTTATTATTTTTATTTACTTTAATTGTACTTTTTTCATCTTGTAGGAAAAGTTCCCCCAATTTTTCTGATAATAAGGAGGAGATTTCTCTTTTAAGAAATATAGAAAAGCCAATAGAAGTTCATATTGATTTGAACAATGATTGCTTGCCTTTTGATAGCTTGATGAATAAAGTCAACTATGTAAAGTTGGAAACTACAGGTGATAATCTTATAGGAGAAATTTCTCAACTTTTGTTTGTAGATGACAAAATCATAATAGTAGATGCTGGACAATCTAAAACAATTACAGTTTATAATGAAAAAGGCCATTATTTATATAAAATAGGAGCCTTTGGACAAGGACCAATGGAGTATGGAGCGTTGAATCATGTAGCTTTTACTCCGGGGAAAGAAATGCTTGTCATAACAGATTTGAAGAGTGGACGTCTAAAATATTATAGTATAGATGGGCGTTATGTGAAATCGGTGAAACTACCTTATTGGTTTAGTCGTTGTGAATTTATTACAGATAATCTGATTGCAGGATTTAGTTTAGCAGGAAATGTTATATCAGAAAGAAATAAAAAATATAAGCCTCTGCTGATAGTTACGGATTTGTGGGGGAATATTTCATGTTCTAATTTTCAAAGTTATTATAAGAAGGAATTTACGAGTAGTATCTTAGAACCGCTCCGGAAATTTGAGGATCGAGTATTGTACAATAATCCAAATACAGATTCTATTTTTCTGTTGACACCCAATGGTATTGAACTTGCTTATCATCTGAATATAAAGGGGGCTAAGCCTATAGTGCAAAATGAAGATATTACAAATAAACTGTTGGATGAACAGCATCAGAATAATCCTTTTTTTTACGGTGATTTTATAGAATTAAAAGATGGTGCTATTTTTTATATTTATGAATTAGGTCTGAAATGGTATCGTTTCGGTATTTATTCTAATACCAAACAGCGTACTTTTAGTTGTAATGGACTTCTCCAAAATCCTTTCTTCTATTTCTTTACATTGGAGTCTAAAGCCCGCTATAAAGATAATACAGTAGTTGTAGATATGCGTCCGGATATTATTTTAGCCTATAGAGATGAATTATACAGACTAGGGAAGAAGGAGGAGATTGATGAGTTTTACAAAGACTTGACAGAAGATAGTAATCCTGTCTTATTTTTTTATGAATTAAAATTTTAGTTTTATGTATAAAGTGAAAGTAATAATTGCTATTTTACTTTTGGTTGACATATTGTTGAGTGTGATATGTTTGAACCTGTTCAAAGATAAAGCTTCGTTGACTGCCGAAAAACAATCTGTAAAGGATGATAGATTAATAGAAGTACTGGAAAATAATTTTAAAATAGGTGTTTATAATGATAATTCTATTTTAGATACAACTACTGTGGTTTATGATTTGAATAAGAATGAAGTTGGTCTGCCTGAAATTTTAACAGATAAGCCTTGTTTGATTATTCGATTTGCGGAAACAAATTGTGAAGAATGTGTTCGCTTTCTGCTGATTAAAGTAATGAGATTGTATAATAGTGATCTTTTCAACAAAAGAATTCTGTTATTCGCTTCTTATCCAAATCGGCAAGCACTTAAAATATTGGTAGATCGTTTGAATATTAAATATCCAGTTTATCTAGTCGATAAACTGCCGATATCCTGTGAGCGGATAAATTTTCCTTATTGCTTTATGTTGGATAGTACAATGCGGACAAGTCATGTTTTTGTCCCAGACAAATATGAACCTCAGATTGCAAATACTTATTTCGAACTAATAGAAAATAGATATTTTAAATAGAAGTTGTATCAAATAACTATATAACAGATGAATAAAATTATATTAGGAATTGCTTTGGTCTTTATTTCTTTTTGGTCATGTCATAAATCTTCTCAGAAACTTCAGGAAAAGATTGATAACTCTGTTCCAGTAGCTTCTATGATAAGTCACCAGAAGTCTGTAGAGGTGAATATTGACTTAAATAAAGATTGCTTACCATTCGATAGTTTAATGACTAAAGTCAGCTATGTAAAGTTGGAAACTACAGGTGATAATCTAGTTGGAGGTATTTCTCAAATTTTGTTTGTTGATGACAAAATTATTATAGTGGATGCTGAGAAATCTAAAACAATAACAGTCTATGATGGGAAGGGACATTTTTTATACAAAATAGGTACATTGGTACAAGGACTAATGGAGTATGGATCGTTGGATCATGTCGCTTTCACCCCGGGGAAAGAAATGCTTGTCATAACAGATTTGAAGAGTGGATGTCTAAAATATTATAGTATAGGTGGAATCTACGTAAAATCAGTAAAACTTCCTTACTGGTTCAGTGAGAGTGAGTTTTTAACAGATAATTTGATTGCAGGTTTTTGGTCAGGAGGAACAGTTATACCTGGAGAAAATAAAAATTATAAGCCTCTCTTGGTTATCACAGACTTGTTTGGTAATGTCTCTAATTCAGCATTTCAAAGTTATTATAAAAAAGAATATACGAGTACTATATTAGAACCTATTCGACAATTTAATGATCGTGTATTGTACAATAATCCAAATACAGATTCTATCTTTTTGTTGACTCCTAATGGTATTGAGTTAGCTTATCATCTGAATATAAAAGGAGCTAAACCAATGATATTAAATGAAGATATAACAAATGATCTATTGAGAGAACAACGCCGGAATAACCCATTTTTCAATGGAGATTTTGTCGAATTGAAGGATGGCGCTATATTTCATATTTTTGAATCAGGATTTCCCGGTTATCGTTTTGGTATTTATTCTAATGCTAAACAGCGCACTTTTTGTTGTGATGGCTTTCGTTATAGTCCTTTTTTCTGCTTTTTTGATGCGCCGAAGGCTCGTTATGGTGATAATACGGTAGTTGTTGATGCTCGTTCGGATATTGCTCTTGCTTGTAAAGATGAACTATACAAACTTGGGAAAAAAGAGGAAATAGATGAATTTTACAAAGGCTTGACAGAAGACAGTAATCCGATCTTGTTCTTTTATGAATTAAAATTTTAGTTGTATGTCCTCTGAAAATGAAAGAATGAAAAAAATATCTGTTATAGGTCTACTATTTATAATTTTATGTGTATTCTTCAGAGTTTTTTGGGGAGAGATCTGTCTTGTGCCGTCTTCGAGTATGGAGCCTACAATTCTTATCGGAGATTGGTTGTGGATAGATAAATTGACTTATGGTGCTCGTTTGCCTGTTCGTTGGAGTGATATTCCATTAATAAATGTGTTTACATGGAACAGGACTTTACGGGAAAAAGATAGAGGAACAAATTGGGGGTATCGTAGAATAAAAGGTTTTAGAAGTCCCTGCATCTCTGATATCATTGTTTTTAATAGTCCTGAAAGACCTGATATTTTGTTGGTGAAAAGGGTTGCAGGAGTTATTTCTGCCGGAGATACTATTACTTTTAATAGGGAGAATTATTCGAGTTTGAAGAAAATACTTGATAATGAGTATGTCTCTTCCTTTATGAGGAAAAATAACATCTATATAAATGGTAGAAGTGATTCCTGTTACCGGGTAAAGCAGAATTACTATTTTGTGTTAGGGGATAATTCCTCCGAATCTTACGACAGTAGATCGTTTGGTTATATTCCGGAGAGTTCTGTGGTTGGAAAGGTCGACCGTGTGCTGTTTTCGATCGATTGTGATCAGAAGGAATTTTGCAGATTTCGCTTTTTCAGATTGTTTCATTGTTTGCATTGAGATATTTGTCCGTACTTGACATTACAACAGTCAAGTACGGGAGAGAAGATCTTTTTGTTCGTTACTTATTGTTATCGGTTGATTGATTGACAATCTTTTCCAGTAATTCCTGCATCTTTCCGATAACCGGTTCTTTTTCCAGCCCATATTCCGATGCCAAGCGTTCCATTTGAGGGAAAGAAGTCCATACTTTACCGTTCTTATCTTCCCAAACAGAAATTTTAAGAGGTAACTCAATAGAGATGGCCGGGTTTTCCTGCATCAGCTTTGTTCCTACCTTCGGAGATCCGAAGACAATAACCTGGTTCGGGTGTAAATCTAACCCTACTTCTTTTGCGTTTTTCTGATGATCGAATTTGGCGAATACCGGGATATCCATTTTCTGAAGGATTTGTTCGATCCGTCCCATCGTTTCGTCTACACTGAATTTGCTTGCCTGATTATTCATATTATTTGCTCCTTTTTGTGCCAGCACCACTCCTGCAAACAGGAGCCCTGCCAGAATAGATAAATACTTTCTCATGTTATACCTTTTATTATATATCATTATTTTACAAAAATAGCGGAATGAGATGCTTTGTAAGATAACAGTTTTGCCTGTTGATTTGTCAATTTTCCGTATTATTTTACTACTTTGGCAGAAAATTTTTGAAATCGCATGCAGTATTCCCGCAGTCATTACATTTATATAATAAACACGCGCGGCGTTGATGGGTGAAGCAGAACTGATAAAGCAGTGTATGCGGGGTGTGAATGCAGCCCGTAAAGAACTCTACGATACTTATGCGGAACAAATGTTAAGCATTTGCTTCCGGTACACAGGAGGTATGGACGTAGCTTACGATCTGTTGCATGACGGATTCTTGAAAGTATTCTCCTCTTGCTCAAGTTTTTCGTATCGCGGAGAAGGGAGTTTGAAAGCGTGGATGAGCCGTATATTTGTAAATACGGCGTTGGAGTACCTTCGGAAAAAGGATGTCCTCAAACAAGTAGTCCCCCTTGATATTATTGCTGAAACAGAAGAAGAGCCTCCGGAGGAGATCGAACAGATCCCAACGTCGGTCCTGATGCAATTCGTCCAGGAGTTACCAACGGGATATCGCACCGTGTTTAACTTATATACATTTGAAGAACGAAGTCATAAAGAGATTGCCGAGCTTCTGCATATAAACGAACGATCATCATCGTCGCAACTGTGCCGGGCAAAAGCAATGCTGGTAAAGAAAGTAAACGATTACATTCAGAAACAAGCCGGAAGATGAAAATGGAAGATAAATTAATAGAGGAATACCGGAATCGGTCGGTTGAATACCGTCTGCCGTTGCCGGAGGATGGCTGGGAGAGGCTGGAAGCTGCGTTCGCTCCGGCTCCTGCTGAAGTTCGTCGCTTCCCTTATCGTTGGTTGGCGGCAGCTGTGTCTTTTTTGGCAGTTTTAGGTTCTGCTCTTTACTTTATGGGGATAGATAAAGAGATAGAGCCGGTCTTGTCGGATATCGTTCTTCCTGCGGAAAAAGTGGAGACTCCGTCTGCTCCGGTTGTACCGTTAGAGCCGATCAAACCGCAGCCGGTAGTGAAACAACTGGCGGCTACAGTGAAAACGGCTGAACCGCAGTTGCCTGACTTGTCGCAGGTAGTATCGGAGGTTTACATGTCTATTTCCGCTTATTTTCATGCGGAGATAGGAGAAGAGCATGCGACGGAAAGTAATTCGTACAATAACCGTTCCGTAGTGGAAAGCGGGCAGTACGAATATGTTCCGGAGAAGAGTTACGAGCCGTTACCGGTGAAACCGGCTCCTTCTGCTAAAGGATGGAGTTTTAGTTTGTATGCCGGGAATATGTTTGACCGCTATTCCTCTGCCACAGGAGGATTGCAGATGTTTAACGCGGCACCCCGTTCGGATGTAAGTGTGAATAATAACCCGGGTTCAGGGACATTTGACGACTACATGAAAGATGTGGCGTCGAATGCTCCTAACTTCCGGGATCCGGCAGACTTTACAATGTTTGAGAAGATTGCTGCTGCGAATTATCAGAAATCGACCGGAACGAAGATGAAGCACAGATATCCTTTGTCTGCCGGCCTTTCGGTTAAGAAGCGGATAAGCGACCGGTTGTCTTTGGAGAGCGGATTGATTTATACCTTCCTTTCTTCGGAGTTGACTGCCGGTGAAGGTGATTTCTATAAACAGGAACAACGCCTGCATTATCTGGGAATACCTTTGAAGGTGAATTATACGATCTGGAAGAAAGACCGTTTGTCATTCTACGCTTCTGCCGGTGCTATGGCGGAGATGTGTGTGGATGGCAGTCTGAATACGGATTATTATCTGAATAACGTCCGTCAGCGTAAAAGTAAGACAGACCTTGATGTTGATAAAGTACAGTTTTCTGCTTTAGCAGCTCTTGGCGTACAATATGATATAGCAAAACCCGTTAGTATCTATGCCGAACCCGGTATCGCCTATTATTTTGATGATAAGAGTGTGGTTGAGACGATCCGGAAAGAGCAGCCACTCTGTGCATCGGTACAGTTCGGCGTGAGATTTGCTTTTTGATGACTAGGTGATGTTGATTTCCTGTACAGGAAAAAAGATGAGCAGAGTTTCCGACGGGAGGCTCTGCTCTTTCTTTTATATGTGTATATTTAATCTTAAGTTACGTTTATTTTTTCATCCAAATAAATTGGAGAATGCAGATGGCAACAGTAAAATAGTCCTTCATAAGATCACATTTCAGTTGTTTTAAAGCGTTGTTGATATGGTATTCAACATTTTTTGTTGAAATTTCCAGTTGATCTGCAATTTCTTTATTTCTAAGACCGCTGTATCGGCTTAGCATAAAAATCTCTCTGGTCCGCATTGGCAATTTTTCTAACGAGATTGCTATTGCCTGGTTCAGTTCCTTTGTAATAAGTATTTCCAGTGAATCATCTTCAAGGACATATATATTGCTCCTTTGATAAACGGTATATTCATTCAGATCATCTATCGGTATTGTATTTAGTTGCAGGCTTTTTAGATAGTTTAGGCATTTATTACGGCTGACAACCATCAGATAAGTGATCAGGCAGGTATTATCATCCAGAATCTTTCTTTGATCCCAAAGGACCAGAAAGGTATCCTGTACAATTTCTTTTGCTGCCTCTTTGTTTATCACATAAATATTGGTAAATGCATATAAACGAGGCCAGTAAGATTTAACTATCTGTTCAAAGGCTTTTTCATTGCCATTCTTTAGTTGCTGTATCAGAAAAGATCGGCCCATAGTCCAATGGAGTTTTATCCATCAGTTCCCGAAGTGGATGGTTTATATAAAGGAAGCGTGAGAACTGTTGATATATCTGGATCTGAGGCTCTCGACTGCCCACAACTCTGATATAAACAACAGACTCACGCTCTTTATCCTGAATACACAAGTATATAACATACCTGTCAGTGTATAACAAGGAAAAGAACATGAGCGTTTTGTTGTCTATTATCCAGAGTTGTTGAAATTGTCGAGATTTCAGATACAGGATAATATCTTTAAACGCTTATGTTTTGCTAATAAGTTGCATCCGGCAACGCTTTGCCTGTCTGCATATCATTTGCAAATATAAACAGAAGATATGAAATTCTTTAGTTTCTACTCAATTTATTGCATTTTCGTTTTCATGTGATAAAATAATAAGATCGGATTATCATCTTCCGTAAGACCATCTAATAATAATTCAGCTAACTTTGAATCGCATTTTTGGAGTATATCATTTCTAGCTCCCACAATCTTGCTGGCACTAACCGGAACAACGATTGTATTATCTCCATAATAAAACCAAGGAATATGAAAAAAGCTAAATAGTGGATTTTTGCATTTCCCATTGTTTTCATAGGTTCTATCCTCTGATTTTACATATACTCCCCATGTTAAATAATCGACATTACTCATGTAATGAAAAACAGCGACATCTTTTAAATCAATAAAATGACTATTGAAATAATCGATGTTTCTCATTTGTTCTCTAAAATCGTCATCAGTTGTTGTCTCATCGATATGTAAATGGTTACCCCCTGCTATATTAAATGCATATTTTGCTTTAAAACTATTTTTGTTAACTTCAAATATAGTATCATTGAAAGGAGGATTAAAATAAATATTTGAGCCAAATCGATGAAGGGGATACCCTGTGGAATAGTGGAATTTATTACTATAATAACTTTTGTATTGTGAATAATATACTTTTCCATTCAAATCCGTTATTATAAATGTCGGTTTATCCGGTGTGCCTGGAATTTCATTTCCTGCATCATAATATCCAATCACAAGCTGATCCGTTATAAATTCCATATTAGAGAATGTATAGGGACGATGTTCTGTTTTTGCTAAAGAAGAGCCTGTTAATTGCCCTCCATTGTCATTAAGATAAAAATATTTCAGAGTCATATTCCCTGTATCCATGATTACCACTTGAGAACTATCAGGAGTTAAGGTCACATAGCTTAAAAATGCATATTCGTCCGGGGCTTGTCCCAAGCGTGAAATTTTGTTCAAAAACCGTCCTTGTTTATCATAAACAGTGACTGTCTTTGAGTTTCCTCTGTCCACCGCAATAATATTATCTTTTGTAAATAATAAATAGTTTATATGACCAATCAGGTTCTCATCCGTAGTCTCCAGTTTTACGAAAGAAACACTATCTATCAATTCATCATAGAAATAACCTTTTCCATGAGGATTCAATTTTATTTCTTTTACATTTTCCAGTGATGGAGCAAATATAGATACTTCAGGCTGATCTTTCTCCATAATCACAGATTTATCCTTTTCTCTTTTACAAGAAAACAAAAATAATATCACTATACAAAATAGAACACAATATTTATTCATAACTTTATATATGAGTAATTCAACATTTGCAAAGTTCCGCCGATGGGGTATTTCCATCGGCGGAACTGTTAATTTTTTAATAAAATCCATCACATGGATTATAATTCACACATCTCTCAATCAAATTGCTTCCATCACACCAGTAATGTTCTCCTGTGGTAGTCTTAATTGTAGTAGTACTCCCATAAACCGTTTCAATACTACACTTTATCCCTTCTTTACGTTGATGTCCATAATCGCTTGAACTGGAACTACCTCCTCCTCCAGATTGAGCCAATACCATAATTGGCAAAGAGTTAGTTTCAATACTATAATCAGCTAGTGCATACTGAACATTCATTACTAAACCTAACATTAGAACTATTGCTCCTAATGTTACAAATACTTTTTTCTTTTTCATAACAATTATTTATTAGTTATTATTGAATGGTTCTCCATGCTTTTTTAAAGGAGAACTGTTTTCTCTATTTTTAATTAGTTTTCTAACATGACTTTTTAATGTATCTGTGTCTTTCCAGTCTTTTGTGTAGGAGAAACAGTAAGTACCTAAATAAATTAGATATAAAGCAAAACAAGCCGAAATAAGTAACCTTTTCCATTTCTCTGATAAGGCTTGAATTAAATGAAAAAAAATCCAAACTGTTAAAAAAGAAGTTCCTATGCATCCTAAATAAAGATAGCGGTCAGCTACTATGGTAAAACGGGATATTGAAATTAGATGTAAGGCTACTGCAACATGTAGAACCAGAAATAAAATGGAAAACATTACAATTTTATTTTTCCTGTAAACAAATAACATTCCAGATCCTGTCAACACTATAATAGGATAAAACCATAAACGTAAAGGAATAGACTCTTCCGGTAATACAGGGAATGGATATATGTATGATAAATTTACAGGTAAAAATGATTTAACCATATATTCGAATGTTGTATAGCAGGCAAATAGAATTCGGTAATCCAACGAATAAATAAGTTCCTCTCCTTCGCTTCCTTGTGAAAGGATTGTTAGAATCCCTCCTAATAAAGACAAAGAGAAAAAAGAGATTTTTTCTACCCATAGTTCTCTATTATGAAAATCTCTGCCGACAAAATAATCTATGAGAAGTAAACAAACCGGTAATGTGACAGCCTGTTCTTTTCCTAAGAACGAACAGATAAAGAAAAACAGAGTTAACAGAAAATATGTGTTTCGTCGATTTTGCACATATTTTAGATAACAAAGTAAAGACAGCAAATAAAAAAACGTATATATTAAAACTTTGGAGGCACTAAGCCATGCTACAGATTCTACATTGACCGGGTGAATTCCCCATAGTAATGCGGTGAAAAAGGCTATAATTCTAATATTATACTCAATGTAGACATTACTCTTACTCAATAGCATAATAAAGAATCGATAAACTAAACAAACATTAGCTAAATGCCAGCATAGACTGGTAAGATGAAAAAATGAAGAATCATAACCAAATAAAGTATGTAACAACAAATAATTCAATTCATTAAAAGGAGCATATTGGCCATGGTAAAAATCAGTTAGTATATACCATAAGTTATTAATATTTATTCCTCCTGTGGTGTAATGATTCATCACAACCCATTGATCATCCCATTGATACAGAAAATTATGGTTTATTACTGGGCAATATACCAATATAACTATTGGTATGAGCATCAGATAAGGCCAAACAGTGTCGAATGTAGTGTTTTTTTTCATACAATATTTAAAGTTTACAAGGATTGCTTTTACAAGAGGAACAACTTTTTTGGATTTTACCCTAGCTAAAAAATGAAATATTTTTACTTTTTCATCAAAATAAATTGGAGGATGCAAATGGTTACAATGAAATAGCCTTTCAGAAGATCATTTTAATTAGTTGTAATTCGTAAAGGTCATCTATCGGTGTGAGGGGATTTTAGATAAGGTTGAGGTGTTGATTTTCTATACAGGCAAAAAGAAGAGCAGGACCTCCTGTCGGAAATCCTGCTCTTTTTTACTTTTTACTAACATGTACCCGTTGAGTGGGTGCCATATTGTCGTTGCGGTAGTTGATCTGTTCGACTACGTTTTCTGCCAGTTCGCGGAAAGCTGCTCCGGTGATCGTGTCGGGATTCAAAGCGACAGGTGTTCCGTTGTCGCCTCCTTCGCAGATACTCTGTACGATGGGGATTTGTCCTAACAGGGGAATATTCAGTTCTTCTGCCAGACGTTTGGCTCCTTCTTTTCCGAACAAGTAATATTTGTTCTCTGGAAGTTCGGCAGGAGTGAACCAGGCCATGTTTTCAACCAGTCCCAATACCGGTACGTTTATCTTTTCGCCGGTAAACATGCTGATACCTTTGCGGGCATCGGCTAAGGCAACTTCCTGAGGGGTGCTGACAACGATAGCGCCTGTGATAGCCAATGTCTGTACCAGAGTCAGGTGGATGTCGCTTGTTCCCGGCGGCAGGTCGATCAGGAAATAGTCGAGATCGCCCCAGTTGGCGTCGCCGATCAGTTGCTTCAAAGCATTGCTAGCCATAGCTCCGCGCCATAAAACTGCATCTTCCTTGTTTACAAAGAAACCGATTGAGAGTAGCTTTACTCCGTAGTTTTCTGCCGGTTGTATCAATTCGCGGCCGTCTACCTCTTCCATATAGGGACGGGCGTCTTCTACATTAAACATCTTAGGCTGGGAAGGACCAAAGATATCGGCATCCAGCAAACCTACCTTATAGCCGAGTCCTGCCAGGGCTACAGCCAGGTTAGCGGCAACCGTACTTTTACCTACGCCTCCTTTACCGGAAGATACGGCGATGATATTTTTAACCTGCGGAAGCAGTTTGTCCGGTTCGGGGCGTGCGGCCTGGCGTGCCAGAACTTCGATGTTTCCTTTGATGTCGACATCTTCGCCGACATAAATCAGGATAGCTGTCTCGGCTGCCTTTACGACTGATTTGATAAACGGGTCGTTGGGTTTCTCGAAAAGGAGGGAGAAGCTCACTTTATTGCCTTCGATCCGTATGTTGTCTTCTACCATGCCCATTTCGACAAGGTCTTTTCCTGTACCCGGATAGCGCACTTTTGCAAGTGCGTCCATGATAAGTTTAGGATATATAGCCATAATATGATTGTATAATTGGTTGTCTTATTTGCCTGAAGCCAGTGCGCTGCGCTTGCTTCGGTTGAAACTGCGGTAAGGATCGAGCTCGATCTCTACGTCCGGTTCTACCAGTTCGTCTCTTTCTTCACAAACAAACTTGATGTATTTGATGTTCAGTCCGCGGTCGAGCCATTGTTGTTCGTAATAGGTTTTGATAGACAGAATATCGTCTACCAACCCTGAATGATACAGGTCGTTGTTGCTGAACAGGACTGGATAGTTGTTGGCTTTTACCATTTCACAGGTGTAAGTGTACATAAAGTTACTGTCGGTTTTGAGGTGGATGATGCCATCACCTGACAGTATTTCGCGGTACATCTTCATGAAACGGGTGGAAGTCAGTCGTTTGTTTACCTTTTTCATTTGCGGGTCAGGGAAGGTAAGCCATATCTCGGCTACTTCGCCGGCTGCAAAGAAATGTGAGATCAGTTCGATACTGGTACGCAGGAAAGCTACGTTGGTCATTCCCGAGTCATAGGAATCCTTGGCTCCGGTCCACATACGGGCTCCTTTGATATCTACGCCGATAAAGTTCTTGTCGGGGAACAGGCGTGCCAGTCCCACCGTATATTCACCTTTGCCGCAACCCAATTCGAGTACGATCGGGTTGTCATTTTTGAAAAACTCCTTATGCCAGTGTCCTTTCAATTCAAATCCTTTCTCTTGCAGAACGGCAAACGGATACTGGAAAACATGCGGATATCCCGCCATATCGTCAAACTTTGCTAACTTATTTTTTCCCATGCTGCAAAGATAATACTTTATTCAAACAATGCCGATACCGATTTTTCCCTTTCCCGTACGATCCTGTCGAATTCGTCTTCCCGTTCTTTCGGTAACCGGGCTTTTTGTATCCATTCATCACTTCCGTAGACACCGGCTTTTTCGTAATCGAACGGTTTGAACCTGATTTTCCGGATCGCTTTTTGATTCTTGAAATGGAAATCTAAGCGATAAGGATCTTTGAATGCAGGGTCTTGTATGATAGAATGTTTGTCTTTGATGCCTTTCCAGGCTTTCCAGTCGTTGTCCAGGAACTTGGGAGGCATATTGTTACGCAGGTCCCAATAGCAATTGTAGTCCATATCTATGTTTGCTTTGTCCCAGGGACCTGACAGATATACTCCGTGATCCATCAGTATAATATTGGAAGTAAAGCTGAACGACTGATGTTCTTCGACCCGCGTAAATTGCAGTTGCTGATGATGGTTGAAGGCGAAAATATTGTTTCGTATGCTATTCTTTTCTCCGTAATGTTGATGGAAACCTCCGCTTTTACAACCGTATACCAGATTGTTTTCCATAACGACACCGGTACTTCCCTCATCAGTATAAAGTCCCCAGCCGCCATAATCATAAGAATAAATATGATGGATTACATTATTGTGGATACGGGTTCCGGGAGAGATGCCCAATGTGTAAACGGCTCCCATATCGGACAATTCTCCCCAACCGATATGATGAATATTATTGTAAGCGATCTCATTATTAACGGCGTAGCTTTTACCATATCCCCAGACCCAGCCGACGGAAACTCCTGAATACAACAAATCGGATATTTCGTTATGGGTAACTTTGTTGTCGGAAGAATTGAAAATGGCGACACCGACCCCGCAGGGAAAAACAAATCCGGTTTTCTGTATGATATTGTTATCGACTGTAATCTTTTTGGTGAGAAGGTTCGGATCGGGAGTTTCATATTCTCCGATCTTTACAGCTCCGGCTCCCAGGTCAGTCAGATAAGAATGTTCCAGATTACAGTTCGTACAGGCTTTTCTGAACCATATAGCGTAGTTTCCTGTATGTTTGATTTCACAGTTTTCAAAACGGATATTATCCGCAAAGTCGAGATGGATTGCAGCATCGACAGGTGAAGCTGCCTGGGCCGGATTATTACCGGTCTTCGGCATGATATACCCTGAATGTTCAAAAGAGAGGTTACGGAATGTGACGTTTTTGACCGGATAGCCTTTTTCTCCCTTTATTGTGAGTAGCCTGTTTAAAACCGGGGCATGGGCGGTGCTTGTTTCCATGATTTCTCCTTTACGGGGAATATAATATAAGTCGCCGGAAGGCTCCATAAACCATTCCCCTTCGGCCGTCATGGCTTGTTTGTAGTTTTCGAGGATGAAACGGCTTCCTTTTTGTATGGGGTTCCAAGGTTTCATTCCTTGTCCGTTCAGGAAAAAATAACCGGAGTCAGGTATTGCCATGGAGAGATATTTACGGGTATTATCCCATTTATGATAGCACATAACCATTACTTCATTCAACTCTTCCTCCGAGAGACCTTGCAGGGATGCCATATCTTCCGGCTTTGCCTGAATACGTTGTGTGGCATATTCCGGAGAACGCCCTGTCCCTTTATAATGGATGGTCTCATCTGCTTTTTCCACAAAGAACCATCCGGTGTCGGGAGTCCGGGCCCGGGTGGCTCTGTTTCCATTGACATACAGTTGCTCGATCTTTAATCCGTAACGGGTTACTTCATCGACGTGCGTTTTCCACCATCCTTCGGGAGTTTTCTCCCAGGAAGTGAGAGTTATTGCCCCGCTGATTACCGGCTTGTCTTTCCCTTCTCCTTCGATAACAACCGGTACGGAGGGAGATTTATCTATCCGGAGTGTTTGGTTCAATGGATAAAAACCGGATTGGATGCGGATATGAACCGTATCCAATCCGGTAGTATTAAGTCCTTGTTTCAGGGCTTCTTCAATTGTCCCATAAGGAGATTCATAAGTCCCTTTTTGAATGCCGGTTGTTCCGGAAGATACATAAATCGTATTCTGTGCAATGATTGCAGATGAACAGACGGATAACAGATATAAGAATAAATGCCTTTTCATGATTAATAGAGCTTGTCGTTAAACCTAACAAAAATAGCATTTTATTTTAACTTTATCCGTCAACGGGTTACATTCTTCCCATCTTGGCAACAAATTCGTCGAAGAAGATATCCCGGTAGTTGTTTCCGATGGCTATTTCGTATTTGTCGATATAGATATCATTATTATCGAATGAGGCAATCTGCCGGGTATTGACAATATAGGAGCGGTTTACCCGCAGGAATATTTTAGGGAGCAGTTCATGGATTGCTTTCATACTGGTCTTGGTGATGATACGCTGGTCGGGAAGCTGGATAATGACATAATCTTTAAGCCCTTCGATAAAAAGTATATCTTTGAAATTCACTTTGAAGAAACGGCGTTCGGACTTGACGAACATGAATTCGCTTTCTACATTTTCAATGTTTTCCTTATCTCCGGTCAGCAGAAGGGCATGGTAAGCCATTGCCTTTTCAACTGCTTTCTGAAATCTTTCGGGAATGATCGGTTTGACCAGATAGTCGACGGCATCCACTTCGTAACTGTCGATGGCATATTCGGCATAGGCCGTTGTAAATATGACCAAAGTGCTTTTCGGGATGGTACGGGCAAATTCCAGTCCGGTAACCTTTGGCATGCGAATATCCAGAAAGATCAGGTCGACAGGGTGCTCATGGATAAACTTTGCTGCTGAGGCGGCATTGTTGAAAGAGCCGGCCAGCGTCAGTTGTCCGGTCTCATTTATCAGCATCTCCACTGCTTCACGGGCCAGCGGTTCGTCGTCTACGATTATGCAATTCATAGTTCCAATTGTAAATTAACGGTGTAACTTTGTTTCATTTCAATGATTTCCAGCGAGTGACGGCCGGGATATAATAACTCCAGGCGTCTTCTGATATTCTTCAGTCCCAGGCCACCGATACGTGGCTCTTTTATCTCCTCTTCCGGGAGCGGTATGGAGTTTTTGCACCGGAATAGCAACCGATTATCCTGTACGATGAAAGAAAGATGTACGAACGAAGCATTTTCGCTGTCCGTATTATGCTTTACTGCATTTTCAACGAAAGGGATAAACAGGAGCGGAGGAAGCCATACCTTATTTATATCACCTTCTTTCGATATGATATAGTTGAAATTATCCCGGCGTATCTTTTCCAGATTCAGGAAATCATTCATAAAATGAATATCCGAATTGAGCTGTATCTTTTCCTGCGAACTGTCGTTAAGCTGGTAACGCAGCAGGTCTTCCAACTTGAACAAAACTTCTGCCGCTTCGTCGCGTCCTTTTTTAATCAATACGTAGACGTTGTTTAGCATATTGAAAAGGAAATGCGGATTGATCTGGCTTTTCAGGAATTTCAGTTCCGATTGCAGGGTGGCGGCTTCCAGTTCGTCTATGCGTTGGTTGTTGCTGATCCAGTGTTTAAAAAGGACGAGGGCGGATGAGGCGGCAACCAGTAATCCGCAGGAGACTGTCGAAGAAATGATATTTAGCCACATCACCGATGGGCTGGGCGGAATGCTTTCGAACCGGGTATCTTCGAAAAGGGTTTGAAGTGTACCGAGTATGATGATACATAACAGGATCAGGGTCGTTGAACTGAGCAGGTAACGGAGAAACCGCCCTTTGAGCAGGAACCGCGGTACCAGTATATAGGCATTGACATAGATAAGCGTGTCGATCATCAGGAAATAACCGATCCAGGAGCGGATTCTGGGCGGGGTGATAATCAGTTCGTCCGGTGTATCCCAGAACACATTGATCGTAATAAAGAAGACGATCAGTTGCAGCAAGAGATGCCTGTAAACCCTTTTCTGAGGACTCAGCAGAAAATCGGGTACTATATGGTCTGTCTTAGTTGCCATGTGTATTCATTTTTAATGTAATGGTACTTGTACCTGTCGTCTTTTCCTGCGTGAGGGATAAAGAATAATTATCCGGATAAAGAAGATCGAGGCGGGCCTTTAAGCTGTCCAGTTCTTTCATGTCCGGTTCTGTCGGATCGTCGAATCGGCAGGTGATATGTATTTCTTCTCCTTCCCGGTCGGCTTGCAACAGGACGGAAGGACGTTTTTCCTGTTTCACCGTCCTTTTCAAAGCATACTGGATGATCGGGACAAGCAGCAGGGGAGGGCTCAGGACGCCTGTCAATGCTTTGTCGGAAACGATCTGATAGTCGAAAGTGTCCGAATAAAACTTCTCCAGAGCCAGGTAATGAGTCAGGAAGTTGATCTCGGAATTAAGCAGAACCTTATCACGTGCCCCGTCATACAGTTGATAGCGGAGTAGTTGGCTTAGCCGGAGCACCATATCGGCAGCCTTTTGCGGTTCGCTTTTGGATAGTACCCCTGTGCGGTTCAGCGTGTTGAACAACAGGGAGGGATTCACCTGCTCTTTCAGGTTGTCCACTTCCGATTGTATCTGTTTCCTTTCCAGTTGGTTTACACGCTGGTTTTCTGTCATCCAGTGTTTTAACAGGACAGTCATGGATATACCGGTAATACAGATCATGTTCAGCATATAATCCGATAAACTATCCAGGATGCTTACCATATTTAGGTAAGAACCTCTGACGGGAGGAATACCGGATGAGGTGAATATCCAGTATTCCTGTACATATCGTAGCAAGATGAGCAATAAGACGGACACGGAAGAGCAAAGGATATAGACCAGATACTTTTTCTTTAGCAGCAACCTGGGAACCAACAGATAGAGATGTAGATAGCCTACAATGAAATAGGAGATCAGGGTACATACCCCGGCCAGGTAGACCTGATTTCCCAGTTGCTCTAGTCTGGCCCCAAAGGTATAGACGTTCTGGTTGAGCGATACAACTGTTACAGCCGCGAGCAACAAAATATGACGGGCTATCCTGTATCTGGGTTCAATCAGGAACTGGTATAAGAAAGTTTGTTTGTTCATTTTGTTGTCGACCATACAGCGGCTTACTCTTTAGACTGTCCGAAATTACTATTTTATTTGGTATCTGTTTGCATACCGGTTAGAATTCTAGTTTGTAACTGATGTTGCTGATAGGAATGCTGTTCCCGTTCCGTTCCATCACACCGCTTTTCAGATTGTAGTGATAACCGTAATATTCTTCCGTCCCTGTCACATTCAATGCCTTGATGGCGAACTCGTGTGCTACTTTCTTTCTGTTTATTTTGTAGCTGACCGTAAAGTTTGCGATAAACATGACCGGATACTGTTCGGAATAAGCCCGTGTTTCGTCATATTGTGCTTCCTTGTCGGGATGTGCCAGGCTTGCTGCATGGTCGAGGGGAGAATAACGCTCTCCTCCTTGCAGGGTGAATTTGGCGTTGGCGCTTAATATGTTCTGTCTTTTGGAACCTACCATCCACTCTTTGCCGATCAACGTGTTGAGGATAAACCGGCGGTTAAACCGTGTGTTGTGCCAGACGCCGTCTCCTCCTTTGTATTTCGAATCGAAAACAGAGGCTGTGACCAGGTAATAGAATCCGCGGCTCAGATATTGTTCGAGCGTGATGTCTACCCCGATATTACGTCCTTTCCCTTTGTTTACGAGAGCCTCTTCCACATAAAATTCTCTCCGGTTCAATACGGAATAGGAGCTGTCTGCAATAACCGGAACGTCGTACAGGAATTGTGCATAAGGTTCGACTTTAAGAAGCAGATTGTCGGATAATTTATAGCCGAATGTCAGCATCAGATGGTGAGCCTTGGTAAAGTCGAGGTCTTTGTTTACGGATTCTTTTCCGGTACTTTTGGAATTGACGAAGTAGACATCCATCTTTTCCATCCGGCTGTGCAAACCATATGCCAGGGCAAACGAAGACTTGGTGGTCGGCGCCCATTTAATTCCCAACCGGGGTTCGAGAGTCCAACTGTTATTAAGCGTCAGAACCTGGCTGTTCAAGCCGGCATTTACCGAAAGCCGGTCTGTGATACCGAAAGAGGAACTGGTGTAGGCTGAGATCAGGTCGGTCTGTCCTTTTCCTTTTGAGAGAGTGTTTAGCGGGGCCGTTTCAAAAGGAGCCAGGTTTAGACGCATATTATAGAACAAACGGGTATAGGTGAAACCGGTCTGGTTGGTATGGCGTGCACTGAATTTCCTGTTGTAGGAAGATGTCAGGATCAGGTTCGTCGTGTTGTTCTTCTGATAGGTGAACGGGCTGACGGTGTGATCGGCTGCATGGGCATCTTCTGTCGCATTCATACCGGAATAGGTGGCTGCTAAAGTTGTTTTCAACATTGCATTGTTCGGAAAGAAGTACCGGTGGCTTATCCCTCCGGCAGCCATATATTGTTTGGCTGTCGACTGGAAATTATCCCGGGTATGTTCCCATTCCAACGGATCGTCCTCGAAATCATTTTCGTATTTGTCGATCAGGCTGGTTCCCCACACGGCAAAAGTACCGGCTTTACGTGTCGGAATGTTGAATTTGAAATTCAGGTCCTGGTAATTAAGCGTACCGCCCATGTCGAGGCCGGGATAAATGCTGTTGAGAAGTCCGGTAGTAGAATAGCGGTAGTTGAAGATATAGGAAGCCTGGTGATTCTTGCTTAGAGGACCCTCCGATGCGACATCTATCCCCAATATACCAACCTGAAAGGTATTTTCCATTTTCCGGTTGTTCCCGTTACGCAGTTTCATGTCGAATACGCCGGAAACGGCATTCCCGTATTCGGAGGGAAAGGCACCCGTGAAGAAGTCGGAATTACCCAGAACCTGGCTGCTGAGTGATGATAAGATACCGCCGCCCAGTATGGATATATCGGCAAAATGGTTCGGATTCGGTATTTCCACATCTTCCATTTTCCATTGCAGCAGGTGCGGGGCATTCCCGTGGATGGATATTCCGTTGCTGGACAGGTTGGCTGCTACTCCGGCAAACGAACTCACCAGGCGGGCAGGGTCATCCAGTCCTCCGGCATAGCGGCTGGCTTCTTCCACACTAAGCATCCGGGCACCGGTAGCCGCCATTTTGTTGAGAGGCTGTTCCTTGTTAATCTGTGGGCGGACAACGACTTCGCTTAATTCGTTGACGTTTTCTTTCAGTGAGATGTCCAGATATACTTCCTTCGCGGATGTTACCAGTATTTCGCTGAAGATACCAGGTTCGTATCCAAGAAAAGAAGCCTGTACGTTATGCCGCCCTACCGGAATCTCCGGCAAAACGAATTGTCCGCGTTCATCGGTTGTAGTGCCTGTGCCCGGCATATCTGAAAGCATGATGGTGACGTCAGGCATCGGATGACCGGATGCTTTGTCGATAACTGTTCCGCGGATAGTCTGCGACGGCTGGTTGCCGGTTGTTTTCTGGCTATACGCTTTGCCCTGCGATAACAGGCTGATAAAAAGGAGTAAAAAGAGTATTGTACGATACATATATTAGTTGTCTGATAGGTTTGTTATTTACTATGAAAGGTTGCTTTGTTTATTGTTTTTCTTTTCTTTGATAAGACTCAGCAGGCCGTATATCTGTTCAAAGACGGCATTTTTCCATTTGCTCCCGGTTATCTCTTCCGTGAAAACATCTTCAAACGAGTCTAATACCCTGGCGCAATCCTCCGGGTTGACTCCCGACCTCTCTGCTACTGTTGCAATAACTTCTCTTTTGTTCATCTCTTTTTGTTTTTATGATTATGCCACGAAGGTAGCCTGCAATGGAAAGTGCTTTTTAATTTGTAGACGGAAGTGCTTTTCCAGTATATGGAATCCTTCTTATTGTCGACCAGACAGATTCCCGCCATTCATTGGGTGAGATGGATACCTTAGTAAAGATCTTTTAAGTCTATATATCAAACAGAAAAAAAAATGACAATCATTGATAAATGAAAATGGGAAAAGAATCGGTTCTTGTAGAAATCAAGGTTGGTAGAACGTGGTAGTTGTTAGAACTGTTTGGAAAGTTTTGTGAGAGAAAAGAGGGAATATGGCATTGCAGAAAAGTCTTTTTATTTCTGGCATAAGAAGACTTATTCTGTAACGCCATCTTAATATTAGTATATTTTTATATTGTCAAAATCAATTTGATGAAAACTACTCCCTAGACCAATCATACCCCGAACATAAGTCGTATCGGAAATAGATGCAATTTCTTTCTGATTGATGTAGGCTTTAATCGAATCACCTTTCATTTCCAATTTTAGATTATGCCAGTCTCCCAAGAGGTTGATTATACCTTTGGATAAAACTTTTTCAGCTGCATTTAAACTCCATAAACCGGAAGATTCTAGTTTTAAAATATATGCTTCAGGGAGTTTATGTGAACGATGTGTTTCTGTCAGTCTTCCGCTCAATGACGCATAGCTATACGGTTCGACAAAACAGACATCAGTACTGACTGTATAATCTTGCCAATATTGATTCCCTACAACAGTTTGATTAATGACTGCTCCTTCCCACTCTATGCCGGGACGAGTAATAATTTGTCGTAAAGCATGTCCTTTGTTATCTGTGCGATTTACAACTTCGAATGCACCTCCCTGATCACATATATAAGGCGCACTTTTTCCGGTAGGAATTGTTTCAAAGTCTTCAGAATAAGGAAAAGGAAACGAATTAATAATGGGAATGTCAGATGTGCCTTTTTGTTGTCCACTGGTTGTTGTCAATGAATAAACGGCTCCTTTTTCAACATGGAGAGTGACCGTGTTATTTTTGATTACCAGATTTTTCTGTCTTATAAAAGATTCTTTCTTCATGACAGATCTCCATACAGATAAGGAATTAGCATTGAGACCTTTGGGTAATTTAAAAGTAATACTGGTTGTTGTTTTTAAATCGATAGCTTCAACAATAATACTGAAATCATTAACGGATAATGGGGATACTAATGTGACATAACTAATAGTGCTATCCTGCAAAAGGCCACATCCTGTGCCATTTACATAATGCCATCCGGGTTGTGCAAATTGTGTCGTATGAGCAACAGCCCAAAGAGCAGGTTCCACTTCGTAATAACCGGACCAAGGACTATCTGCTTTCATTAAACCTGAATTAGGTAATGCTAGATTTTCATAATAGCTGGTAATCAAACTCCAAGTGATAGTTTTTGTTATTCCTCCTATGATATAATCACGGTTGTATAATTTGCTTAAAGCGGCAAAACCTTCCCAGTTCCCTTTCCATGGACCGCCTTCGTTATTCCATAGCGGTTTGCCTGTTTTTCGGGCTGCCGGTGTACTTTTGTAATCAAAGTTTGTTTCTATATAATGGTCGCCGATGACATCAACAGCATTCATTAACTCCTGATCGACTAGCATTTCATCTGCGATAGTCCATTGAGCTCCGCAACATTGATCTGAGCCGATTAGTTTGACATTTTCTAGGTTATTTTGGATGAGTGCCTGTTTTAGCTTTTTTACAAAGTCGATATTATGCATTCTTTCATTCCAGATTCCTGTATAATCGATAGTTAATCCATGATATTTTTTAGCACCTTTGATAAAAGATAAGATATAATCGATGTTGTCGTCAGAATAATATTTCCCATCTCCGATCCATCCGGGAGCTCCCCAACATAAACAATCTAAATAAATGGACTGGTTCCTGCCTTTAGCTTCTTTCATTAACCACCATTCATATCCGCGATTATAATATGCTGTTTGAGGATTTAATAATTCTTGTCGGGTCCTTGCATGACTTGGTTCCGTCCCGCTTGTGGAGTTTATGTCACCACCTATTTCAACTTTCAGATGTTGAAGTGATGCCCCAAAATAAGGTTTAAACAGATAGTCGAGGATAATTTTCTTTTGCTCTTCCGGATAATCTTTTAGCAGTCGTGTAGAAGCTCCGGCACTTAATGCACCTATTCCTTCGAATATTTTCCCTTTGTTATGCAGATCCAATTCAACGTTGTAATGTATTGGATCAGCTTTTTTTTGAGCATGAACGAGAAAATGTCCGAATAATAGATAGCCGATTATTACAATATACTTGATCATATTTATATTATTTATTTACGTAAAAGATATACTTCTATTTGGGCACCATTCAGTCCCGCAGGAATGTGAATCTTCGTTTGTACCAATAATTCAGACGGAATACCGGTGAGATTGAATACAATCCTGTTAGAGAATCCTTGATTTGAATGTAAATACTGGTTTGATTCGACACCGGAAAAATACAAGTCTACTTTTTCTATAATGAGCCTGTCTTTTTCTTTAATGTTATCCTCCCATTTGCCGGTATTAGCCCAATCGTATGAAAAAATGGCATCTTGAATGTTTCCCCCTTTGATTACATAGGCTAGTTCATATTGTTCCGCTGCTGTGCAATAGGAGGTTAAGTCTATCTTTTCGTCAAAAAGGTAGGCATTGTTATTTGTTATATCCCAGGAACCAACATGGCGTAAATTCCAGTTGTCTTTTACTTTAGGAATTTCCACAGGCGGTGTTCCAGTGTTATAAACAGCCATTTTTCTTATAAGAGGTTCTCCGACAGACTCGTTTATTACTATTCGAATCGTTTCGTAAAATTGACGAGGATAAGCTTGTACGATTAGTTTATGTCCTATTGCGGAACCTTGGAAAATAGTCTTCCAGTCGGAACCTTGTTTACCTTCCAATGTGAATTTTCTTATACGTTCTCCTTGGGAGATATCTTCCATTAATAGGATGTGATCTATCTGTTTGGAAGAATGAAGGTTTAAAACAAGTTCTTTTCCTTTGCCTTGAGTTTCTTTTATCGGAGTGCCGAAGCGTTTTCTGATTTCCTCTCCGAATTCAGCGAAACGTTTTGTTTCGGCAGGAGCAATAAGACCTGTTGTATCAGGACATGCGTTTATCAGAAAAACACATCCTCGCCCTACTGAACTGTAGTAAATTCTCATCAGTTCTTCTACTGTCAGTAAATTCTTTTCATTCCAGGTTTTCCAAAACCAGGTAGGACGGCGTATACTTACATCGACTTCGATCGGAAGCCAGACATTTCCATTAGGGTTACTGTGGGATGCTGTTGAATTTCCTGATCTGGCATCTGCCTCTTTGATTCCGTTCCATGCCGGATAGGGGGCAAAGCCTGTTTCATTTCCAACCCAACGGATGGTTGCTGCCGTACTTTGCAGTATTACGGCTTTAGTCGCATATTTGTTTATCAGGTCTTCTATATTGAAGACCAGTGAGCCGTCGACCCATAATTCATATATATCGCCATAGTTTGTTAACAATTCTGTTAGCTGTTTACGATAGATTTGTTCATAGTTTTTTTGCTTAACCGGATCAGCTATTTTTCCTCCCATGCCAGCTCCTAAATAACGGTCTTCCGGACTCAGATAAATACCTAGCTTTAGGCCTCGTTTTTTACACGAGGCCGCTAATTCTGCCAGAACATCTCCTTTTCCCTGTTTCCAAGGAATTTCTTTTACACCATAATCTGTTGTTTTTGTTTGCCACCAAACGAATCCGCCTGTATGTTTTGCACAAAATATGATCATTTTTGCACCATAGGAAACTGCAACGTCTGCCCATTGATCAGTGTTTAATTGTGTCGGATTAATTTGGGATAACGGAGTTGAAAGGTCGTCATACTCCTGATCTTGCCAGGTTGCTGGTCCAAAATGTATGAACATTGTCAGTTCCATATCATGCCATGCTAATTGTACAGGGCTTGGTTTAGGTAACTGCTCCGGACTTATTTGTGCATAAGCATGAGAGATAAATATGAATAGGAACAAAATAGTATATTTGATTTTCATCTTATCATTTTTATTTTAGTTATTCTTTATCTGTATTTTACCATCCGGGATTATTGGGTGCCAGGTTGGGGGTTAGGTGTAATTGTATCAGCGGTACTGAATATAAGTAGTGTTTGTTTGTGATAAACTGCCGGTCGCCAGCCGGTTCCACGATTAGAAAACCGTTTTCATCCACTAATCCGGGATTCCCGGAGTTCAATACACCTAATGATTCGTACTCTGTCCCTTTGTATTTAATTCCTTTGATGGCCTGCTTTAACTCTGTTTCAGCCGTTTTCCATCTCCTGAGGTCATCTCTTCTGAATCCTTCGAATGCTAGTTCTACAGTTCTTTCGCGGCGTATTTCAGTAAGCATGTCTAACTGATGGTCGGAAACAAACTTATTGGTCAATGGCGGCATTTTAACTCCGGACCGATTTCGAATAACATTGATTGTTTTATCCAGAATTTCGTCGGAAACAGCTCCGTCTTTCTCAAATGTAGCTTCTGCCAGTATCAATAATACTTCTGCATAACGAATTACGTGGTAATCATACTCTGCTTGTGTATCCTGTCCTTTTTCTTCTCCGATAAATTTCCATAATTTGTACCCGGTTCTTGTTTCCGGCCTGTCTGAAAATTTTGGAGGGCAGGCGGTAGATGATTTCCCCTGTTCAAAATCAGAATAGATCGTTCCCGGTATCAAAAAAGTTTGTATCATGCGTGGATCACGGTTCTCAAATTCGCTGCCGATAGTTTCATATCCTTTGAACTCAGTCGACATGTTTACCGGAAGACCGTCTTTACATAAATACATATCAGCCATTTTTCGGGTAGGAGTTCCGCACCACCCCCAGGCAAATTGACTGGAGGCATTATGAGTACGAATATTCTTGTAGTATCTGTTGGAGAGTATGTCTTCTGCAGAATCGTCGCCTGCTTCTATAAACAGATAGCGATAGCTATCGTTCCCTTTTCCTTCAAACAAAGAATATTGTTGGCTGTCGATCACATTATTAGCTGTCGATATGGCTTGTTCAAGCAATTGAGATACGTCGTTTCTATGGTTGTGATATTTGGCCCAGGTACCGGTGAACAATGCGACTCTGGCTTTTAGGGCCAGGGCTGCTCCACTGGTAATCCGCCCTTTGTCCGTATCTGTCAGTTCATTTTGTTTAGGGAGGAATGAGGATATGTCCTGAAGTTCTTTCAATATGAAATCTTCCACCTCTTTCCGGTCGTTTCTGTGCCCCATGAGTTCTTTTGAGTCAACATCTAATACGGTAGTAATCAATGGTACATCTCCGAAACGTTTTACAAGTTTCCAGTATTGATAGGCACGGAAAAAACGAGCTTCCGCCTCATATACCTGGATCTCATTTTTATCACCTTGATAAGACGCATATTTTTCAATTATGATATTAGAATTGCGTATATGTTTATAGGCATCATCCCATTCTGGATCGTTGTCGGGGGCAATCCATGATCCGTTACTTTCTCCGTTAGAACTCAAAGCATAGGCTATATCACTATTGTAGTCGAGTGTGTAACTTGTACTGTATCCTTCCAAAGCAACACTATATAAATAGTTTGAAGCTGTTTTAAAATCGTTCTGACTTTTCCAGTATAAAGGATCAGATAGATTCTCTTTGGGTAACTGATTTATATCTTGGCAACTGAGTAAAAAGTTGCAGAGTAAAAAATATATAATAAGCTTTTTCATCGTTTTTTCCATTTTAAAATATAATATTCGTACCAAAAGAAAACATACGGGTAAAAGGATAACTGCCATAATATCCCGTGTTTTCAGGATCGTATCCTCCGGGGACATTATGGATCTCAAATAAATCCTCTCCACTGATATAGAACCTAACTTTTTCAAGATGAACTTTCTTGAGCAAATTTTGAGGCAAAGAATATCCTAGTTGCATATTCTTCATACGCATGTAAGCCGCATTGAACCTGGTATTATCGGACGTAGCATAATTATATCCGGCACGGGTTTGGTCCACTGTGATTGCAGGGTATTGGGCGCTTGTACGTTCTTCCGTCCATGTTTTTCCATACCAGTATTCCAACGGATCGAACCACCATTGATAGAATGGACGGCTCGCTTCTGCTTCCAGAAAGAGGGTTCTCTTTCCGACTCCTTGCAGGAAAAATGAAAAGTCAAAGCCTTTGTAATTACAGCTGACGTTTAATCCGAAATTGTAACGAGGGTTCATATCGCCCAGATATTTTGCATCGCCATCATTACCATCGTCACCGAATAAAGACAATTTACCATCCTTGTTTAAATCTTTGTATTTTGCATCGCCTACTCGTAAATTCCCCGGAACGCCGCCTTTAGCGAATTGGGCTTTATATGCTTCCAGTTCTTGCTCATTTTGAATGATTCCATCAAATTCGTATCCGAAATAAGAATTTAGCGGATATCCTTTACGGGTTTTATTTAATCCGAGTGTGTAAGCGTCGGAACCACCTTTCTCAACTACTAAATTTCGGGCGTCGCTAATGCTGGCCTTAATGGAGTAACCAAAGTCACCCAGCTTGTCTTGCCAACCTAACGTGAGTTCCCATCCTTTGATTTCAAGCCGTCCGTTGTTTGTCATAGGAGCATCAGCTCCCAGTATGCTGGGATAGGTGACTGGTATCAACATATTATTGTTGATCTTCTTGAAAAAGTCGGCAGATGCAGTCAGTCTGTTATTCAGGAATCCGAGATCAGCTCCGATATCGTAAGTGGCGACAGTTTCCCAAGAGCGGGTCAGAGAAACCATGCTGTTCACATACGACAAAGAAGCACGGTTTCCTTTGCCGAACGGATAATAGGAATTACTTATACTGATGAGCGGAATATAGTCGTAAAGTCCGATACCGGATTGATTTCCCATTTCTCCATATGAACCACGGATTTTTAGATTGTCGAATATGTTCAAATCTTTTATGAATTTTTCTTCGTTGAGGCGCCAGGCAACAGACACTCCGGGGAAATATCCCCACCTGTAATCCGGATGAAAACGCGAGCTGGCATCCGCTCTGAAATTAGCTTCTACGATGTATTTATCCATGAGCACATAGTTCAAGCGGGCAAAATAAGAGTTGATAGTCCAGGCTTCTCCTCCGCTGGTAGCATATTGGTTCTCAGGACTTCCCAGATTTAAGGAAGGTACTTCCTGTTGTGAAAAATCTTGACGGGCCGCTTCAAACCAATCATAATTAGACGATTCGTTGGCTCCTCCAATCATGATTCCTAAATCGTGTATCTCGTTGAATCTCCGTTTGAAGTCAGCTAAAACAGTGAAGTTTTTGTATAAAGTCTTTTCATATCGGCGGCTGGCGTAATTGGGATTACCATATATCCAGGTAATATTATTATCCCAGTCATAGGTGTCGACGACTTTATAGAACGCATTTTCATCTTTGTCGTTTTTCCGGATAATAGCCTGTCCAGTAATATTTAATCCTTCTAAGACTTTCCAGGTTAATTTTGAGTTGAATGTGAAATTGGTTCTTGTATTGTTTTTATCGCCTAATTCTTCCAAGGACTGTGCCGGATTGTGATAATATTGGAATGTGTAATAATTCCCTTCTGGATTATATAAAGGTGCCCATACACGTCCCCAAAAAGATAATCCTTCCCATATATTACGAATAATCCCGTCACGGCCGTCAATAGCGGCAGAATAAGAACGGTCGGATGTTTCGTAAGCGAGATTCAGATCCAGATTCAGATTTTTCAGCAGATCGATATCTGTTTTTGCTCTTACATAATAGCGATTGTCCTTGTCTTTCCCGAATTTAGGTAAACCCTGTTCCTGTTGGTATCCTAAAGAAAGTAAGTAGCTGTATTTCTCTCCGCCACCGGCCATGTTAATATTATAGTATTGTTGTCCTCCGTTGCCTATAATCTCTTTTTTCTTATCTACATATTGATAGAATTTGGGATACATGCCCCAGATGCCGTTAGGTACAATTTCCGGACTGTTTGCTGCAATTTTGGGTAAATCTTCGGCTGTATATTCAGAAGTCCACGAGCCATCGGTTATTTCCAATCCCATTTCTGCGTATTGGTATAAATTGACAGTTTCTTTCATCAAAGCCGGTTTTTTCAGTGCATAATAGGCATCCACAGAAACTTTTAATGGTTGGTTTCTTTTTCCGCTTTTAGTTGTTACTAATATGACGCCGTCAGCAGCTCTTGCTCCGTAAATTGCTGCATTTCCGTCTTTTAGTACAGAAATGTTTTCTATATCGGAAGGATTTATATCCGAAAGTGTACCTTCGGCACCATCGATCAAAATAAGAGGTTCTCCTCCGTTGATAGATGAGATATCGCGGATGCGGATATTGGTATCTCCTCCGGGAGTACCGCTGTTGCGGGTGATTGTAACGCCTGGAATTTCTCCTTGTAAAGCGGCGGCTGCATTTTGTATTGGTCGTGATTCGAATATTTTAGAATCGACGGATGATATAGCTCCTGATACGTTGACTCGTTTTATTGAACCGTATCCAACGACAACGACTTCTTCCAGCTGTTCACTGTCTTCTTTCAACCGGATATTTAGTGTGGATGCATTGTTTATCGGTATATCTTGAGAAATATAGCCAATGTATGAAACAGTGAGGACGTTTCGACCTTGAACTGTCAGTGAAAAAGTACCGTTTATGTCAGTTACTGTCCCATTGGTAGTCCCTTTTTCAACAACATTTGCTCCGATGATCGGATCTCCTTTTTCGTCAGTAACTATTCCTGTCAATTCCCTGTTTTTATGGCCGGGTTGTTTCTTTTTTATGGCAATAGTGTTTCCTGTGCGAATGAATTCAAGATTTCTGGGAGGGAGAAGCCAGTTGAGTAATGTTTCCACATTCGGAAATTCTTTGACGAATGTGATATCTTTCGGAGATTCAATATCTTCGTCTATGTATGAGAACCTGACTGTTGTTTTAGCCTCTATGTCCGTTAGAACTTCTTTCAGTGAAGCATTTTTTGCGGATAGGGATACTTTGCTTCCCTGAGCAAAAATAGTCGTCGGGAATAATAAAAAAACAGCTGTGATAAGTAGATACGTATATCGTAAAATAGTATCTTTATGCACTGTTTTCGATTCGTTTTTTTGTAATATCATAGAATTAATTATAACTAAAGGTTGATACTTAGTGCCTTACGGCTTATAAATGACTCGTTTGGGGTGTTAACCTTTCGGCCGGGGAATCTGTTACATTCTCCGGCTTCTTTTTCTTTCACGATGTATCCATAGTTTTTTCTTTTTAAAGGTTACTACTTAAATTTTATGTATATATCATCTCCTTTCTTTTGATAGGTGAATGCGTAATGTTGCTGTAGATTCCTTAATACCAGATTTACATCTTCTTCATGGTAGTTACCTGTAAATAATTTTTCAGGATAATTTCCTTCTATATGGAAATGAATACCATAAAATGTAGCGATCTGTTCAAAGATTTCTTTGATATGCCCGGAACGGAAGATCAAGTCCCCTTTGCGCCAGGCCGTTTCCAGCCGTAAATCTGTATTTGATGTATTGAAATTTCCAGTTTGACTGTTGTATCTGAGTTTCTGATTCGGTGATAGAATGACGGGTTTATTCGGCGATTTATGCATTGTTACCTGTACTTGTCCGGATATCAGTGTCGTTTCAAACCATCTTTTGTTCGAATAAGCATACACATTAAAGGTGGTGCCAAGAACTTTTACACTTGCAGTGGAGGTTTGGACGATAAAAGGAACCGACTCGTTATGTTTTACTTCGAAATAAGCTTCCCCTTCCAGATAAACTGCTCTTTGCTTATTATCAAACAACGCGGGATATGATAAAATGGTTCCGGCATTCAAAAAAACTTTTGTCCCATCCGGTAAAATTACAGAAGCACGTTCTCCATTTTTCGTACTGATTTTATGTTCTTGAGTATTTAGTGTTAATATACTATTGTTTTCATTGTAAAAATAATAAGTGGATACGATTAGAATCAGCAGGCAAGCCGCTACGGCACTTCGTTGAATATAATTAATCAGACTGATTTTCTTGACTGGGTTAATGGTCGTTTTCAGATTTTTTGAAATCTCATCAAATGCTTCCCGATTATGATGACCAGAAGGTTGAAAACTTTCCCATAGCGGATATAAATTGTTGGTAAAGGTGCTTTCATCCATTTCCCCAATCAATATTTTCAGGCGTATGATTTCTTCAGACGAGAGTTGGTCGTCTAGATATTTACGAAATAGTTGTTTTATCTCTTTTTGATCCATCTGTTACAATATTGTTTTATAAGAGATACAACCCAGAGATAAAAATCTAATCAGTGAATAGATATGTTTTATAGCATAAATGCAAAAAGAAATCAAGAAAAGAAAATCAGTAATAATGTATAGAAAGGCATCATTTCTGTTCGTAGTAATGCTAATGCCTGTGAAAGGTAATTGTAGACCACTTGTTCGGATATATTTAGTTTCTGAGCAACTTCATTTGCAGATAATCCTTGTTCTTTGCATAATTCGAAGACTTCTAATTGGCGGGGAGAAAGTTTTTTCTTGGCGAAGGATAGGCTATGGTTGAATGCCTCAAAGTCGAATGATTCATCTGGCTGTCTTGTTGTAAACCGTTCGTCTTCATTGTAGTTGAGATAGTTTTCAAAAAGAGGAGTACTGAATTGTTTTTTCACTAAATTGAAAAAATGATTTTGGGCTAGTTTGTAGAGCCAAGCTTTGAAAGAAAGCGAATGGTCTATTTTGTCGCGATATATCCAGACTTTTATAAAAGTCTCTTGGACTAGTTCGCGTGCGGAATCATGTGAATGAGTTAACTGAAAAGTGAATCCATACAACAAGTCGAAATACTTCTCATAGATACAATTAAATGCTTTATATGAGCCTTTCTGTAGTTGTTTGATAAGTTCAATATCTTGCTCCATCGGTACCTATTGAATATCTTTGGTTTTTTAGTTTTTCATGTATGATTTTGTACAAAGATACGCTATAATTTGACAATTACAAGTTTGTGTTTTTAAGTTCAGATGAATATTCTAACATTTCAGCAGCGAAAAAATACGTTTCGGCAAAATAAAGTAAGTTTGTATTACGTCTATATAATATGTTTGTACTGAAATGAATGATTGGAGGATTAAAATAGTAGAGAGAAATGGCAAACACATTACTGTTGGGGTTGTTAGCTTCGTTTACGTGTGCCGACTATAGGTCGGTACAGGCAGAGAGTAAACCAGTCGTGGAAGACGAAAAAGTGATTCCGGAGATTTTGGATAAGTCTCTATTTGAAGAGGCAGGACTGGTTATTAATAGATGATCGGATGGATTTTAAAAACATTCGTTGTGTGTATTGAATTAATTCTGTTACTTAAAATTTAAAGACGTATGAAGAAGTTGTTTTTATTTGCTTTGGCTGTTACGGCTTTATTCTCTTCTTGCGAAAAAGATCCCGATCTGAATAAGCTCGACAGCGATTATGCTGTTTATACGAATTATGATAACAGCATTCAGTTTAACAAATTCAGTTCTTATTATCTTCCTGACAGTATTCTGGTCGCCGGTGGCGGTATGAAAGCCCAATACTGGAAAGACGAGAATGCTCAAAAGATCATCAGCGAGGTGGTTGCCGAGATGGACGACCGGGGATATATCCGTATGGATGATAAAGAAAAAGCCGATATCGGCTTGCAGCTATCCTATGCACAGCAGACTACGCAGATCATAACTCCGGGTTACGGTTACGGCTATGGTTGGTGGGGGGCCGGTTTCTGGGGACCGTTCTGGAATGACTGGTATTATCCTTATCCGGTTTCCTATAGTTATGACACCGGGACGTTTGTTGCGGAAATGGTTGACCTGACAGCTAAATCTGCCGATCAGAACAAGAAAGTCGATCTGCCGGTTATCTGGCATGCTTATGCTTCGGGGTTGGTCTATAACAATTCGCGTATCGACATGCAGCTGACGCTTCGTGCTGTGGAACAGGCCTTTAAACAATCTCCTTACCTTAATATACTGTATACTGATAAATAATAAATCCGGAAGATTATGAAAACGATAAGATACATTTTTAAGAAACAATTCATATTGTTGATGATACTGTCCGTTTTCTGTTTGAAAGGACAGGCACAGGTGGAAGATAACCTTCATTTTAATGTGGACTGGCAGATAAACGCACCTATCAGTACTGATTTTGCAGATAAGATCAGTGGCTGGGGTATGAATTTCGAAGCCGGTTATTATGTGACTCCGCGCTGGTCGTTGGGAGCATTCCTGAGTTTCCATACCAATCATAAATATGTGGACCGCCAGACATTGCAATTGTCGCCGACACAATCGCTGACTACCGACCAGCAATTGTCGGCTTTCCAGCTTCCTTTCGGTCTTTCCACTTCCTACCGTCTCGGACATAATGATTATCTGAAGCCGTATGTCGGAGTGAAATTGGGAGCGATGTATGCGGAGAACTCCAGTTACATGACGACTGTCCGTTATTATTCAAATCCCTGGGGCTTCTATGTCTCTCCGGAGGTCGGAGTGAATATTTATCCCGTACCGGATAAGCGTTTTGGCTTCCATGTGGCTCTGTATTACAGCTATGCCACCAACCAGACAGATTTGCTGACCTACTCGATGAACGGGCAGAACGATCTGGGTTTTCGTGTCGGTTTATGCTTCTAATCAATCCAACAAATAATGCAAAACAAATACAACCATTTTTTCAACTTTTTCCTGTTCTCGGGATTAGCCTGTTTCTCACATTTGTTTCTGGTGCTTTATTCGGACCTTTCACCGCAGCATCAGAACGTGTTGATTTCTTTCTGGGCTTTCCTGTTGGTTGTATTTGTTTTTAATGTGATCGGGTTCAGTATTATCCTTATCAGTGAATGGCAGCGGAAAAGCTATCAGGTCCTGATGAAAAGGAATAATCAGTTACTGATCAATTGCCTGTTGATGGCGGGACTTTTGTTTTTGATAAACTATCTGCTGTCTTCTGTCGTAAAAGTATTATTGGAGATACCTTCGCCGTTTGTGTTGAAGGGAGCCGGCTTCCGGATGATGTTTGTGGTATGGCTGGTTGAGATGGTGATTGTTTGTCTTACGATGGTGGCTAACTTCTACAGGCAGTTGATCGTTCTCCATGAAAAAGCGAATAAGCTGGAAGAGAGTGCGATAAAGTCACAGTATATCGCTTTGCAGAATCAGTTGAATCCCCATTTTCTTTTTAATAACCTGAATACGCTGATTTCGGAAATAGAATATAATCCAAAGAATGCAGTTGTGTTCACCCAGCGTCTGTCGGACGTTTACCGTTATATTCTGCAAAGCCAGCAGGAGGGGCAGGTCACTTTGCGTTCGGAACTGACTTTCCTGAAATCTTTTATCTTCCTTCATCAAGTGAGGCTGGGGGATTGTATCCATGTGGATAACCGGATCGATCCTTCCTTGCTGGAAAAGAAAATACCGTCTTTCACATTGCAGCTACTGACTGAAAATGTGATTAAACACAATATAATCAATTCGGATAACCCGATGACGATTTATCTGAGTACATCGGATGATAAAAAGAAATTAGTGGTAAGCAATGAAATAAGGCTCAAGCAGAATGTTGTCAAGTCGGGTACCGGACTGAAGAATTTATCTACCCGTTGTAAACTGGTTAGCGATCAGGATATATCGATAGAGAATGATTCTAAATGTTTTACCGTTAAAATCCCATTATTAAATGAATAAGATAAAAGCAGCCATCATAGAAGATGAAATCCCGGCGGCACGTTTGCTGAACAAAATGTTGACGGAGTTGCGCCCTGAATGGGAGATCCTGGTTTTGCCGGGCAATGTGGAAGGTGCCGTAAAGTGGTATCAGGATAATCCCCATCCCGATATCCTCTTTCTGGATATCCAACTGACCGATGGCGTTTCCTTTTCTTTTATCGAACAGGCGAATCCGGAGAGCATGATCGTATTTACTACGGCTTACGACGAATATGCGATCCGTGCTTTTAAAGCGAACAGTATCGATTACCTGTTGAAACCGATCGATAAGGAACGGCTGGGCGAAGCTTTGGAGAAATATGAAAAGCTTACTTCCAAATTCTATAAAGAGTTTAATAAGCAAGGAGATATCCTGGAGATACTTCAGAATATAACCAATCCGGCAAAGAAATACAGAACCCGTTTCCTTATTTCGGGGGAGGACAAACTATTTACGTTGCAGGTGGATGATATTGCTTATTTCTATTCTGAAAATAAAATAACCTTTGCCGTAACTAATCAGAATAAAGAACATATAATAGACTTGTCTCTGGATAAGTTGTGCGAGCAGCTGGACCCGGATCGCTTCTTCCGGACAAACCGGCAAACGATAGTTAGTGTACAGGCTATCCAAAAAATAGAATCTTATTTCCTGGGAAAAGTTGTCGTGAAAGTTATTCCTCCTTTTAAAGATAAGATTATTGTCAGCCGTGAAAAGATCAGTGCTTTCAAGCTGTGGCTGAACTATTGAATTAAAAAAGCGCATAAATGAATATAGATTTGTCAAAAAGCAAACCTGTAAGTGTCGTTTTATTCATTTATTTGTGTCGTTATATGCTTTTAATTCAATATAAAAAAGGATACCATGGATTTTAGAGTTGTTATATCAGTACTTGTAAGTGTGTGGATGTTTTCTGTAAATAGCATTACGGCGAAAGAGGCAACAAGTAATAAAAAGGAAAAATCTCCGCGAATAATCAATATAGTCAATTTTATCCGCCAGACAGACTATCGTCTGGAAAACTCGGATGCGCTGATGTTTGAAACGGTGGAGAAACAAATCGACCTGGTTAATCAGTATAACTTTCCGGCAACTTTTCTGTTTCAGTATGATGCCCTGATCAATCCGGAGTATCAGAAATTGATGAAAACCAAGCTTAATCCTACATGTGAACTTGGTGCATGGTGGGAAATTACCCAGCCTCATGTGGAAGCGGCCGGATTGAAATGGCGCGGAGAACATTCATGGGTATCGACAGCCAATATCGCTTTTACTCCGGGATATACTTTGGAAGAAAGGGAAAAACTGGTGGATGTCTATATGGCGAAATTTAAGGAGATTTATGGTAAATATCCTAAGTCTGTAGGATCCTGGTATGTTGATTCACATACGTTGGAGTATATGTATAAAAAATATGGTATTGTCGCTTCCTGTAACTGCAAGGATCAGGTTGGTACTGATGGCTATACATTGTGGGGAGGGTATTGGAACCAAGCCTATTATCCCAGTAAGCTGAATGCATATATGCCGGCCCAGACAGACGAATACCAGATCCCGGTGCCTGTATTCCGTATGTTAGGCAGCGATCCGATGTACCAATATGATGCTGGGATAGGCTCTAACCATCAGGGTGTTATAACACTTGAACCCGTATATACCGAAGGGGGAAAAAGTAAAAAGTGGGTGGACTATTTCCTTAAAACGATTGTTGATGAACCCTGTCTGGCATTCAATTATGCACAGGCCGGTCAGGAAAACTCATTTACCTGGTCGGGAATGGTAGAAGGTCTGATCATGCAATTCCCTCTATTCGACTCATTGAGTAAAGCCGGAAAGATTCGGGTAGAGACACTGGAAGAATCCGGTCGCTGGTTTAAGGAACAATTCCCAAAAACTCCGGCTACTGCGATAACTACTTTAGCTGATGTCCGTAATGAAGGAAACAAGTCTGTTTGGTATAACAGCCGTTTCTACCGTTCTAATTTGTATTGGGAAAAAGATGGTTTCTGTTTCCGGGATATTCATTTGTTTGATGAAAAAATGAAGTCCGAATATCTGGATACTCCGGGTACGGGCGGACAATTTTTCTATTATACATTACCGGTTATCGACAGATTCTACTGGAGTACGCCGGACGATAAGATTGGACTTCGGGTTGTGAAGCTGGATAAGAATGGAAAAGGGACGGAACTTGTTTTGGCCGATCCCGTAGTCAGCGAACCATCAAAGAGTGTTTTAAATGTCGAGTCTAAAGATAAGAACGGGAATAATTTTATTTTCACGTTTAACGAGGACAAGATCGATATTTCATGTAATGCAGCAGAAAGTGGTTTGGATTGGGCACTTGAGTTGAGGGTTCCGCAGGACAGACTTGACCGCCTGCCATTTAAAGACTTTGAAAAATCGTCTGTAAAGTCTGAGTTCAGAGGATTCAATTATAATGTAGCATGTGAAAAAGGTAGTATAGTCAAAGGCAATAATACGGATTATGTGTTGAGATTTGTACCGTCTGGTAACAAGTTGGTCATTGATTGCACAACCGGTCAATGAAAATAAAACTTTTTTAATCGGACGGTTGCAGGGCCCGGTTTCACGCTCTGTTGAGAAAAGAAGCCGGGCTCTTGTTTTTTGAGGGAAAGAGACATTATAAGTATAATTAAATCTAAGTTTATCATGAGAACAATAACATCTTTATTTATTCTTTGGGCATTTCTTGTCATCTGCAACCCTGTTGCTGCTCAGGTTACCGAAAAAGAGTTTAATCTTGACTTATGGGAGAACGGACTTCCGAATACCAATGGTATAGACCGTACTCCTTTCGATGATAATATTCAGAACTATAAACCTTCGTTGCGCATTTTTCTGCCTCCAAAAGAAATAGCTACCGGACGCGCTATAATAGCTTGCCCGGGAGGTGCTTATGGCGGACTGGCTTATAATCACGAAGGTTATGACTGGGCTCCTTTTTTTAACAAGTTAGGGATTGCCTATGTTGTTTTGAAATATCGGATGCCGAGAGGAAATAGAGAGGTTCCCTTCTCTGATGCGGAAGAGGCGATACGGCTGGTAAAAGAGAAGGCGAAAGAATGGAATATTAATCCGGCTGATATAGGGATCATGGGGTCTTCGGCCGGTGGACATCTGGCTTCCACTATGGCAACACATGTAAAATCAAGTGTGCGACCGGCTTTTCAGGTGCTGTTTTATCCTGTGATCACAATGGACAAATCATTTACACATCTCGGCTCTCATGATAATCTATTGGGAAAGGATGCTTCCCAAGAACTGGAAGATCTGTATTCCAATGAAAAGCAGGTAACTAAAGAAACCCCGAGAGCTTACATCGCTTTTTCGGACGACGATGATGCAGTTCCTACTAAAAACGGTGCACTTTACTATCTGGCATTAAAGGAAAATAAGGTACCGGCTTCTTTCTTTATCTATCCTTCCGGAGGACATGGATGGGGCAGCAGAAAAGATTTCAAATACAATAAGGAGATGTTACAAGATTTGGAAGCCTGGCTTTTGAGTTTTTAAAAAACAGGTATCATTTAGATACTATCAAATATATTACATCAAAAATCATTTTTATAACCAATATTTTTCTTAGAATATAGAGCTTTGGAACGGCTAATGTTTTGACTAAGATAATTTATATAAATGATTTTACTATAAAATAACAAGCGGATGAAAAAGCTTATATTGTTTATTACTGTTACTACTTTCTTTAGTTATTCCGGGGTTAGCGGGCAGTCTGTTCGTTTGACCGGCTTACAGAGTGATCACCTTGAAACCCCGATAGGTGTCGATAATCCGACTCCTCGTCTTTCATGGAGGATGGATGATAGTAGGCAAGGAGCGAAACAGACTTCATATCGTGTGCTGGTGGATAAAGACTCGATGAAAGTTGTTAACGGAAAAGCTGATATATGGGATACCGGAAAAATAAACACCGGAGATATGTTGATCACTTATGCGGGTAAACAACTCGAACCTTTTACTAAGTATTACTGGAAGGTGATAGGCGGCGATCTGGAATATAAAGAAGTATTTTCGCCTGTCAGTTCCTTTGAAACTGGAATGATGGACATCAAGAACTGGCAGGGATCCTGGATTGGTGACGGGCAGGATGTCAATTATGAACCGGCTCCTTATTTCCGGAAAAAATTCACGACAGGCAAAAAAATAAAATCGGCACGTGCCTATATCGCTGTCGGCGGATTGTATGAATTATATATTAATGGTGAAAAGATCGGTAACCACCGTCTGGATCCGTTGTATACCCGTTTCGATAGACGTAACCTGTATGTCACTTATGATGTTACCGGGCAACTTCGGAATGGCGACAATGCCATAGGAGTCTTGCTTGGAAACGGATGGTACAACCATCAATCGAAAGCAGTGTGGGATTTTGACCGTGCTCCCTGGCGGAACAGGCCGGCTTTCTGCCTGGATCTTCGTATTACTTACAGTGACGGCAGTGTAGAGACCATCCCGACGGACCTTAGCTGGAAAACATCTTCAGGAGCATTGGTATTCAATAGTATTTATACCGGTGAACATTATGATGCCCGGCTCGAACAGAAAGGCTGGAATACTCCGGACTTCGATGATTCCAAGTGGAGAGGCGTTGGACTCAGAGGCGTTCCTTCTCAAAATATCGTGGCACAGCAGGTCCGTCCGATCCGTAATGTGCTGACTATTCCGGCTAAGTCGGTCAATAAGATAAATGACAAGACATATGTTTTTGATTTCGGTCAGAATATGGCAGGTGTAACCAATATCAAAGTATCGGGCGAAGAAGGTACCGAAGTCAGAATTATGCATGGAGAACGGCTTTTTGATAACGGACGCATTGACATGTCCAATATTGATGTGTATTACAGGGGCGATAAGGAAAAAGATCCTTTCCAGACCGATATTTTAATTCTTAGCGGTGGCGAGGATGAGTTTATGGCAAAGTTTAATTATAAAGGTTTCCGTTATGTGGAAGTAACCAGTGACAAACCGATTGAACTAAACCAGAACAGCCTGACCGCTTTCTTTATGCACAGCGATGTGCCTGCTTCCGGAGAGATCAAGACATCGAGTGAGCTGGTAAATAAATTGTGGTGGGCTACCAACAATGCTTATCTGTCGAATCTGATGGGATACCCGACCGATTGTCCGCAACGCGAAAAGAACGGATGGACGGGTGACGGTCATTTTGCGATAGAAACAGCTTTGTATAACTTCGATGGAATTACCGTATATGAAAAATGGCTGGCCGACCACCTGGATGAGCAACAACCCAACGGGGTACTTCCCGATATTATACCAACCGGAGGCTGGGGGTATGGTACGGATAACGGACTGGACTGGACGAGTACAATAGCTATTATCCCCTGGAACCTGTATATGTTTTATGGAGATAGCAAGCCTTTGGCTGATTGTTATGAGAATATCAAGCGTTATGTCAATTATGTGGATCGTACGAGTCCGAATCATCTGACATCCTGGGGACGTGGAGACTGGGTTCCGGTTAAGTCCCGTTCCAATAAAGAGTTTACGTCATCCGTCTATTTTTATGTAGACACTAAAATATTGGCGACTGCCGCCAAGCTGTTTAACAAGCAGGATGATTATACATATTATACGGCATTAGCCGAAAAGATCAAAGAGGCTGTCAATAATAAATATCTGAATAAGGAGACCGGAATATATGCCGGTGGTTCCCAGACGGAATTAAGTGTTCCTCTGCAATGGAAGATCGTACCGGAAGATATGATCGCTAAAGTTGCGAAGAATCTGGCAAAGAAAGTGGAAGAAGCCGGATTCCATCTGGATGTCGGTGTATTAGGTGCAAAAGCAATCCTGAATGCATTGAGCGAAAACGGATATCCGGAGACAGCTTATAAGGTAGCTGCACAGGATACCTATCCGTCATGGGGCTGGTGGATCGTCAATGGGGCTACGACTTTATTGGAAAACTGGGATTTGAAGGCTGAACGTGATATTTCGGATAATCACATGATGTTCGGAGAGATAGGCGGATGGTTCTATAAAGGTCTGGGAGGTATTTTCCCCGATCCTGAACAGCCTGGTTTCAAACATATTATATTGCGTCCGAATTTTGTAAAGGAATTGAAGCATTTTGAAGCAAAACATGATTCTCCTTACGGACAGATCATCTCTAAATGGGAGTGGAACAGAAAGAAGATCAATTATGAAGTGGTTGTTCCGGCAAACAGTACGGCAACGCTTTATTTACCTGACTATGTCAAAGGAGATAAAGTTATCAAACTGGAGGCTGGCAAACACAATCTTAATTTCTTTATTTTATAGGGGGCAGCAAAAAGTTTGTCATAGCTGATTATTAATGCGTTATAGCAAATATGGCTTACAACCGGGGTAAAAAAGTACCTACTTTTGACCTTGAGTTTGTCACGATTAACATTTGAAAACATTCTCAAAAAGCTATTAGCGAACGCAGATGATACCGACTTTCATACAATCTATTCGGCTGAATGATATAGTGGTGTATCACCAGGATGATATCGGAATGCCATCCCGGTCATGATAGAACGTCACCGGGATGGTATTTTGCAAAAGCAATAGCTTTCGGGTTTAGAAGCTATTGTTTTTATCTTTAGAATAAGTTGTTTTCGGACTTAGTTATAAACGATTCCGGTAGGAAATACTATATAAAAAAAGAGATACCTCACTGAAGTATCTCTTTTTCGCTCTTCCTCTTGGACTTGAACCAAGGACCCTCTGATTAACAGTCAGATG